>Ga0058702_10000019_pt1 | contig 236514 bp, 228 predicted proteins | sample AgamicOrSfe_FD_83781 | JGI IMG/M metagenome (GOLD analysis project Ga0058702, IMG submission 83781) | Agave microbial communities from Guanajuato, Mexico - Or.Sf.e | ecosystem: Host-associated > Plants > Phyllosphere > Phylloplane/Leaf | place: Guanajuato, Mexico | collected 2012-05-30
GTTGAAGATCGTGGCAGCGGTATCATAATTAAACCCCATGAATTCGACACCTCTCGCACTGTCGGCCTCAATCATAGCAAGTCTGCGAACCATTTTGACCCTCTTCCGGAATCCGTTGTCTTGGGAAATACTGGAAGAACGAAGGGTAAAGATGTGCTGCAAACAAGTAGGGAAAGATGAATAGGAAAGATGTAGGAAAGGATAATGTAGAAATAGGATAAATCGCGCGGGCGCGCATTTGAGCAAATTGAGTCATGGTGCGTGTCTCGAGTCAATTTGAAGCAAGTTCGACATCAAAACTCTCTTTATTTGGTGCATCTTTTCCGAAGAGACATCTGGAGAAGAAAAGACCTGATAGATCACAACTTTGCGAGTGCATGTAATACTGCATCGAGGGTTGATAATGCATCTTGTAGGCGTAGCTAGTGTGACACTGGTTCAGCTTACCATACTTACTGACGACGGTATGCTCTTTGCTGGGAGTTGTGCGGTGATACAGGGAAGCAGGCTTTGAAGAAAGAGTTGGTAATGCTTCATATACACCAGCCAGAGACTGACGAGAATGACGAAGTGAGGTGAAGTTAACCAAAAACCCACGATGTCAGCGCCAAGGCAAGCTCCGACAGCCGACATTCCACGCGCGAGTCATGTGCTACGCTTCTATCAACAGGCTGAACGCTTTGATCTTTACATTCACGCGTGCTAGGAACGCGATCATTAGCTGTACTCCAGCCATTCTGGTCTTTCGATATAAACTTACACTCCGTTACTTCTACCATTTCCTCAATCAGTCAATCTGACATTGTCAAGAACACACAGCCCTCACACCACCGACCCACAGACAGCATCACCATGGCCTCCCCGCTCTCCCGTTCCAAGGGATTGGAGAATATGCCTGCAAGAAAGGCGTCCCACGTAGCCAATCCCTCTCCCAAGAGGAAGCCATTGGGTGAGCTGCCTGCGAACTCCCGTATGGCAGCTCCAGCGACTCCAGGATTCGAAAAGCAAAAAACTACACAGAGTCCTCTCAAGAGGGGCACCATTGACATTCTGGACGACGACAGAGGGTTTCAATACCTGAAAAGACGGAAGATAGTAGAGCCACGGCCGGTTCCTGGCAGTGTCTACCGCGCTGGGAGTGCACCCGTGCACGTCAACGATGCTGCTCACGTGAGGTCGGAGACTGCGCGTTTCAGACCAGCAGAGGGTCTTCCGGCAAAAAGCAACGTAAGTGATTGAGATGCTCTCGTCATGCTGTATGTCCTGACTCGCTTAGTTTGCACCGGTCAACAAAGCAGCAGCATCGGGTACGACCACTGAAGTAAACTCGCCAGAAGAGGAGGATGACAGCGGACGAGAATCTCAGCACTCATTCGGGTCCCTGATCAACTACGAGCCATCATCGCAGCAAGCAGCACAAGGCCCTTTCGGGGGTCCTCGATCAGCCATCAAAGCTCATTACCATCGCCGAGAAGCAAGACGCAGTTCGCGCGCAACGCAGGCCGAGGTCTTGCGATTACGTCTAAAGGTTGCCATGTACAAGGTCAAAACAAATCAGATCTACACGCCTTTCTCGAGGCTACGCGTGTACCGACCCGCAGGATGGAAGCCGCCAGTCGCGCGACGCGCTTCGTCTCCCGACTCGGAACGCGAATCATCAGAGGAACCAGAATTACCGACGCGAGCTCGATCACCACCATCGAGCCGACGACACCCTGGACTCATGCCAGCGCCTGTTCTACGGCCCACTGCGCCGTCTAGTCGACTGATATTCGGACCACCGATCTCGAGCTTAAGAGCACAGTCTGCTGAGGGCGCAGGGAGGGGTTCAATCACGCCGGCAAGGACGTATTATGGACAACAGAGGGCGGAGACGGCTGAGCCTTCGAGGGTCAGACACTCGAGTGAGAGTGAGACGACGATTGTTTATGGGGAGCAATCGACCCCGGCCGCTAGGTCGGATAGTACGCCCAGGCAGGTGTCTATTACGCCGCAGCCGCTGGCGACTTGATTTCGATGTTTCGTGGGTGGTTTATAGAATCATCTATTTCCAGATTCTTGTAAACGTCTGCTTGATCTTATGTATGCCTTCCCTCCGCGTCCGTCTGAGTGCCTCTCCCTTCTGCGAAGCTGTTCGGCTCATGCTTGTGCTTGTCCTCTGACACGGAGCGAGATCGTCCCAGCTAGAGTTGACTACCTAACCACAACTGACTGCTCAATCTCGTGTTCGTCGTGATACGTGTTCGTAACGATTCCTGTAGCCTCTCGCACGTAGCTCAAATTCGCTTGTCGCAGGAATACCTTCCAAACTTTCGGTTGACATGATCCCATCTTCACACCCATTCCAGCATCGCTGGCCTCGGTCGCTCCGTGATGTATGTAACTCTCTTCCACAGCAGCACAGCTCTCAGCCCTCATCACCAGCAGATTCCACACTCCTGATTTTCGGCAGCGACTCCCTCAGCCTCTCTTTGTCTTGCTCCGTGGCGTTGAAACCGAACATCGGCTCTGCTTGATCGGTGAGTGTCTGCGCGATCAAGGCCCATGCGATGATGCCGCCGCCGAAGATCATGCGGGTTTTGGGCGAGATGGATTTGTAGGTTCTGTTGGCTTTGTTAGTGAGATTCTCGATGGGGCGCTGGCTTTGGAGAGTCGGATGAGGCCGGTATGCTTGGACTTGGGGAGACGGGACGTACTGCCAGAGAGACATTGTGGCTTGATATTGCCTCACACGAGGATCGATGTGCGCTGACCGCGGTGGTGCTTGTGATGAATTCGAAAGGGTGAAGCTGGGGAAGTGCGCTAGCCGAATTGGGTAACCATGTTATAGCCATAGTAATGCTTCGGGATGTCGGTCGAGTCAACTTCAATGTTGATATTAGTCGCACAAGCTACACCGATGAAGAAGAGATCTCAAATAAGTAATTGAACAAGCCCAAACACAAATTACATTCCTACATGGTATCAAACATCAACCCCTCACAACTTGCTCTGGCTAGTCACCATCGAGCTACCATTGGCCATACACTGTACAGCCCCAGTGAGCATCTCATCGATGATAGCCTTGGCCGGCTTCCTCTCATTGACAACAGCAGCAGCCTTACCCATCAAGAAAGGTCTAGCATTGTCCATTGTGTCGTCATCCATATCATCGCCCATGGTCTCCATGTCGTGCTCGACGGGGAGGATACCTCTGTTCGTGAGGTCCTTGATCTCGGCCTGTCTGTTCTCCTCCCAGTTCTTAATGTATGGGTTGTTGCGCACGCGCAGAGGACGGCCGGTGAAAATGATGGTGCGCACGTTGTCGTCGTGGCCGGCTGTGCGAACGGCTTCTTGGTGGGCCTTGGACGCGCCGGCCTCTTCGGACAGAATGAAGCGGGTACCGATCCAGACTGCGGAGGCGCCGAGCATGAGCGCTGCTGCGAGACCTTGGCCGTTGAACAGACCACCGGCTGCGATGACTTGGACTGGCTTGCCGCTCATTGGGCTCTTGTGGCCTTTACACATTGCGGCGACTGTTGGGATGAGGACGGTGGTTGGAACATCTCCGGTGTGGCCTAGGAGTCTGTTAATTTTTGGGCTTTATGTTTGAGGATTCCTACACAGTTACTTACCACCTCCCTCACCACCCTGCGCGCAGATCATATCAGCTCCAAGTGCGAGACACTTTGGAACGTGCTTTGGGTGTCCGATCATGTTCATGTAAAGGACACCAGCCTTGTGAAGCTTCTCGACAACGTGCTTTGGTGGTACACCAACGGCGCAGACGAAGAGTCTGGCACCAGAGTCGATGATAATGTCAACCAGATCGTCCAGCTTGCCCTTGGTGTAGTCGTAGCTAGAGCATCTTGTCAGCAGATGATGCCAGCCGAGGACGAGGATATACTCACTTGGTCTTACGGGCTCCAGCTCCGACTTGAGGAAGCAGAAGGTCAACACCGAATGGTGCTTTCTGATCGTGCAAGTAGCCTTTGAGTTCGGCGATCTGCTCGCGAAGCATGTCTGGGGTGTAGCCCACACCTCCAATAACACCGATACCACCGGCGTTGGTGACTGCGGCAGCGAGCTTTGGTCCGGCTGCAACGTTCATGCCAGCAAGCATGATCGGGTGCCTGATACCGAGCACTGGGAGGAGGTCAGAGGACTCCCGGATCGTAAACAACAGGAGTACATACGCTCTGTGGTTGTGGTCTTGATCATCTGTGCACTTGAGTTCGCCATCTTGAAATATAGTATGTAAGGCTACCGTTCTGGTGCTTTTGTGATATATGTCGTGACAGTGAAGACGATGGAGACGAGAGAACAAGGACGACAGGTTGGAAGATTAAGAGGACCGCTGATGTTGGACGAGCCTCGGTCCCTCGGCCGCGTCTCTACGGGGCTCCCACATGCAACCGATCGCATGGGGGAAGATGCGGGGAAAGTTCCATGCCTCAGGGGCGTGACGGCTAGATCCGAGAACCACAACTCTGATTCCAACCAAAGATTTACAAAAGTCTATATCATTGACTCGAGCAAATAAATCGGTAAGTCATCATTATTTGATAAAACGAGTCTTTGGACAGCAGGCTCTCTACTGGGAGCAGTAATCAGTTCTCCAATTGCTGCAAGTATTGGGTTCGTAATGCCTCATGCTTAGGATACTGTCAGCAAGAAGAATTTCTGAGATAGGTTAGGTTTTGTCTCATGGGGACATGAATCACCTTTTCATCATTCGTTCTTCGATATTCAGAGCAGAGTGTTACATCCTCAGGACCTACGATGCACGACACTCCCTGAGAAGCAGATTACGAGGTCCCACAACTGGCCACAAAGTGAGCCCACAAATACAGATCCGTTCACACTCTTCACGAAACACGGCGACTACGAAGAACACGAACAGAATGCCGTCCGTTGTAACTTTCGTGTCAGAGCGGAGAACAAATTACGACAACCAATCATACATACATAAACGACCTTTCACCACCAATGGTCACAGGCAATGGCGGAAAGCCTACGTTGCGTTAGGTAGTAATGTCGGTGACAGGCTGGAAATGATCGAGAGAGCTTGTCAAATGCTCGCTGTTAGTAACAGTATTCGCATATTGAGAACCAGCTCTTTGTACGAGACAGCACCCATGTACGTTGCAGAACAAGGACGATTTCTGAACGGAGCATGTGAGGTACGCAAGCGGCGGTGACTATGATGGCGGCGAAGTGCTTATTCGACGTCTAGATCGAGACGACACTCGAGCCTCTTGAGCTCCTAGACGAGCTGCAGTCTATCGAGAACGAAATGGGCAGAGTAAAGCTCGTCGATAAAGGACCCCGAAACATCGATTTGGATATCTTATTATACGATGGTCAGACCTTCTCACACGAGCGTCTGAACATACCGCACAAGCTGATGCTTGAACGAGAATTCGTGTTACGACCTTTATGCGAGTAAGTGTTTCTTCCCGGATTACATAACTCTGATTGACCGTTCGCAGCATGATCCCCAACGACCCAAGTTCCACCTCTTCCGACTCTACGACCTACCAAGACGTTCTCAACTCATTGCAGCCTTCCGACCCGCCGATATCAACGACAACACCTCTAACACCAGACCTATGGCTCCACGCCCAACAACCCCACCGAAAGACACACATAATGTCAATCCTGAACGTAACACCGGACTCCTTCTCCGACGGCGGCCTCCACAACCCATCCGACAGCACCTACCTAACCACCACAATCTCCTCACACGCCCATCTCGGCGCCACAATCCTAGACATAGGCGGCCAATCCTCGCGCCCCAATGCGCCCTCCATAACCGCCGACGAAGAAACCAGCCGCATCCTCCCCGCCATACACGCCGCGAAGCACACCGCCCCCTCCCTGGCCCTAAGCATAGACACCTACCGCGCGGCCGTCGCACACGCCGCCATCAGCGCCGGCGCACACATCATAAACGACATCTCCGCCGGACAGCTAGATCCAGCCATGCTGCGCACCGTCGCCGGCCTTGGGTGCAGCGTCGTGCTGATGCACATGCGCGGCACACCGGCGACGATGTCCTCGCCGGAGAACTGCAGTTACCCGCGCGGACTTCTGCGCACCATCGCATCGGAATTACGCTCCCGCGTCGCGGCCGCCGAGGCAGCGGGCATTCGGCGGTGGCGGATGATTCTGGACCCAGGGATCGGGTTCGCGAAGACCGGGGCGCAGAACCTGGAGATCCTGGCGCGGTTCGGCGAACTCAGGGACGCGGAGGGGCTGAGAGGCCTGCCGTGGGTGGTGGGGAGTTCGAGGAAGAGGTTTATTGGGTCGCTGACGGGAAGGACGGAGGCGAGGGACAGGGCGTGGGGGACGGCGGCGACGGTTGTGGCGGCCGTGCAGGGCGGGGCTGATGTTGTGCGTGTGCATGATGTGGGTGAGATGAGGGATGTGGTTGTTGTTGCTGATGGGATTTGGAGGAGGGGTGGGGAGGAGGCGTGATGGGTGGAAGGGAAATGGAGAAGGGGTCACGTATAGAATACCGCAGCTAAGAACGAAGGCAGGAAGAGTTATAGACACATAGAATGGTAGTATCAGTGCTGTATTTATTCTCTACCTACAAAATCGAAAAGAAATTCGTATCATTGTCGTCGCACTACGCGTCGGTAGACGACACATTGAACGTCCGACTGCTATAAGGGTATTACGCTCGCTGTCTTCAGACTCGATCCTCCAACGCCGGTGTCCTATCTACTAGCACTCTCATATCGAACAGTCCAACTCATGCTGTCCAAATGACCTCCTACTGATAAGCCGGAGGCGTACCACCGCCGCCAGACATATGCTGCTGACCACCGTGCGACGAAGAAGGCATACCACCACCAGTAGTGCCATCACGCATCGACTCCAGCGTCTTGGGGAAGTACGGCTCGACGCCCCAGTTACGGAGGTAAGCGCCGGTCTTCTCGATCCGCTTGATCTCTCGCGACACACCCCAGCCATCGCCCTCGTCCCTGAAGCGGCCGCGTACGATGTCCACCATGGCGTCGTCCAGCTTGGTGTAGAAGCTCCGGCGCTCGCGGATGTCCTCTTCGTCGCCGCTTTCGAGGCCGCCGTGCGAGTTCAGGTTGCCACCGAGCTTGAGCAGCAGGTCGAAGGCGTGGCGGGGGCCGGAGGGGAGGGAGGAGAGGCGCTGGATGTCCGGGAGGAACTTCAACATGCAGGCTGAGAAACTTGGGGTGGGGAGCGAGTCGTTGAGGTCGTCTTGTAGGCGGTGGAGGTCGAAGTTGACAATGGTGATTTTGCGGTCGAGCTGGGCGTTGAGTGTCGCGGCGGCGTGGGTTGGGTTCTGCGGCGTCGCTTGGTCCATCTGTTGGGCGATGGTTGGTGGGACGTCTGAGGCGGCGCATTAGCATGTGGACGATGAGTGGAAGCGCAGAGTGGACTTACCTGGGCGAAGACCGCGCTTGTCAATCCATGCGTGGACCTCTTTCCTGTGACCCTCCAGCTCTTCTACGTATTGGCGCAATTCCTGGACTTCTGCTTCGAGGTCCTCCATGCGATTGGTATATGGTCGAAGAGCTTCATTGAATGCGCGAGTCAGAAGATCAGGTGCGGCCTCGGCGGAGTATTTGGTTGCGCTTGGATCCTGGCTCATTCTGCTAGAGTATCCAGAGGTTTGTTGTCTTTGCGATGGTTGAGTGTTGTAGTCGGATTGACCTTGGTTTTGGGTGGAGTACATGTTTTGATCTTGCTTGGACGAGTGAAGTGGTTGCGCGGTGTTTGGTTGTTGCTGGCCCGAGGAACCTGGACGCTGGACGTACTCGTATTCGGAAGATGGAGCCTTGGAGTCGTGTTTGTAGTCGTCGTTGACGTAGCTCTGACTGTTACTCCTCGACCTGGATAAACGTTTGAAGACGACATTGTGAAGGGGGAGAGAAGAAGTCTATGTGAAGTGGAAGAATACGGAAGTTTATGACCGATGGATCTTAGAACAAGAGTTATCCAGTGAGTGGCGTATACGTAGCAAAGATATCAATGGGCGAGTTTGCTACAATGGCAGGGAATTGTCCGAAAAAACAAGGCAGTGATTGTGTAGAGATGGCGGTGGAATAGATGCAGGTGGTTGGGTAGAGTTTATAGTATGCGATCGGCGCAGGTACCCTGGTAACCGTAGGTGACCTATGCACCGACACTTGTGCGACTTTGCAGGGGTGTGGTGTGTCAGGTGTGTTCGAGACAGACGCACGCAAGCGGAGAGCTGCATAAGAATGTGCTCATGGAGCTGAGATAGTCGTTGATACCCCTCAGACAGGTTCTCCAAGTGCAACGGTCAACGATCTGAATTGGAGTCTGGTCTCGCGGTTCATTCGATTATTGATTGCGAGTCTGAGCTGTCAACCTAACTTCTCCAAACTTCCGGACGGGACAAGGTACGCTAAGGATACCAGCCGCCTCGGCAAGTCCAGCCCTGTATAGTGCCGGGATCGCCGGTCCGCTCCGTGCTATACCATGGATCTGTGCTTACCTTGAAATCGATTCCAAAGGAGTGATATATTTATTAGGAAGCTACGATGCCCGAAAATGATACGTGACTTCCCGTCCTGGAAATGCGCTTGGTGTTTCAGACGTCGGCGAATGATGTACCTAGATAAAGTGTGAAAGAGACACGTCGAGGCTAGTGGAAGCTGTTACCTCATGCGTGACTTACAGCTGTCGAATGCGACGTCGTTTTTATGCAAGTATACGCGAATGACCGTCTACCGATGACTGTCTTTCCGTGATGAAGCAGTGTCAGTCGTTTGTTCGAGATAAAGGAAACTGCTTTTCAAACTCGAAACACGAGACGGGAGACAATTCGAGTTCACTCCTTATTGCGCCCCTTAGACGCGCCGAGGGCCAATCAAGAATGACGTCGCGCAACGTGAAAGAAGGGTCAAGTTTCCCCATACATGTAGTAATACTGTAGAATATCATTCCGTCTATCCATCCACCAAGGTGTTCAGTCGAAGCTATACCATCTCCTCTCCTGGACCTATGTCTGCGCAATCATAGTCACTCTTTTCGCTAGGTCTTGACAGTCATGGCCAGGTTGGGGCGCTTGAGTTTTCTGGGCATTGCAGTTGTCTTTCATCTAATTTACCTCTACTCCATCTTCGACATTTACTTTGTCAGTCCCATTGTTCATGGACAAACAGCATACGAGGTAACTGGACATGCGCCGGCGAAGCGCTTGGTGTTATATGTCGGTAAGTCATAGTAACACTCCTCTCCTTTTATCATACAAACCCTAACTTCTGTCAGGCGACGGCCTGAGAGCCGACAAGGCATTCCAGTATTTCCCCGATCCTTCCCCAAATGCGACCAACACACCCGAATCACTAGAACCACGTCCACTCGCTCCGTTCCTTCGTTCTCGAGTCCTTGAACACGGTACCTTTGGCGTGTCACATACTCGCGTCCCTACCGAGTCACGGCCAGGTCACGTCGCCCTCATTGCCGGTCTATACGAGGATGTCTCAGCCGTGACTACTGGATGGAAATTGAACCCAGTACACTTCGACAGTGTATTCAACCGTAGTCGGCACACATGGAGTTGGGGAAGTCCGGATATCTTGCCAATGTTCGCAGAGGGCGCTGTCCCCGGAAGAGTAGATGCATACATGTACGGTGCCGAAGCTGAAGACTTTTCTAAAGATGCCACGGAATTGGATACCTGGGTCTTTGATGGTGTCAAGGAATTCTTCGCGAATGCAGCCACCAACAGGACACTAGACGCGCAATTGCGACAAGACAAGAACGTCTTCTTCTTGCACTTGCTTGGTCTGGATACCACCGGCCACTCCTATCGCCCCTATTCCCGGGAGTACTTGCACAATCTCAAAATCGTTGATCAAGGTGTTGAGGAGATCACTGGCCTGATTGAGGACTTCTTCGGCGATGACGAGACAGCTTTCGTCTTTACCGCGGATCATGGTATGAGTGATTGGGGTAGTCACGGAGATGGTCATCCAGACAATACACGGACACCGCTGATCGCCTGGGGCTCGGGAGTCGCAAAGCCGAGGACCATCGCTCAAGGAATTGCACCAGGACATGAAGATCGCTTCTCGTCCGACTGGCATCTTGATCACGTACAGAGGAACGACGTTGCTCAGGCCGATGTTGCGACATTGATGGCCTACCTGGCTGGACTCGAGTTTCCCGTCAACTCTGTCGGCGAGCTACCTCTACCTTTCGTGTCAGCCGATGACCAGCAAAAGGCAGAGGCCATGCTTGTTAATGCGCGAGGTATTCTTGAGATGTACCATATCAAGGAGAATGAGAGGATGCAGACCGAACTTCGTTACCGCCCGTACTCTGGCTTTGGAGATGAGGAACATTCAATCAGCAACCGCCTGGCTAGTATACGCAAAACCCTCGACAGTGGAGATTACCAGCAGGCCATTCGAGACTCGGACAACTTGATCAAGCTGGGTTTGCAGGGCTTGAGATATCTCCAGACCTACGACTGGCTGTTCCTCCGCACATTGGTCACGCTCGGCTATCTTGGCTGGATCGCCTTTTCTTTCACCATGGCCATTGACCAGCACGTCCTCAATGGCTCGATCGAGGCGCAACGCTCAGTTGGTAGTAGTATGGCGTTCGTCGCAGCACTTGCAGCCATCTACGCCCTTCTCTTTGCCCAGTCTTCGCCCTGGACGTATTATGCATATGCCGCATTTCCCGCCATCTTCTGGGAAGAGGTATTTACAAGGCGTCAGGCGTTGGTGCAAGGAGGAAAGACACTCTTTTCACATCTGGGTTCTAATGACCTGGTTGGGTTCGCATTCAGTATATTGGCATTCTTCGGTTTTATGGAAATCATGGTAGGTTTCGGCATACAAGATGAAGGGTTCGTCGGGCTAACACATGGCAGGTTCAAAGCTACTATCACAGAGAAATGTACACACTGACCTATCTGCTTCTCGTCTTCTGGCCCGTTTCATATGGTACCAACTTCGTCAGCGAGAACGCAGTGCTTGTTTTGACCTGGGTACTTTCATGTGCTTCCATGAGTATCTTCACGCTGCTTCCAGCAATCAAGGTTGAAAGCACAAACTTAATGTGAGTTGTCCATGAGTCTGCCCCCTCGACCAAGCTAACAAATCCCTACAGCTTGTTCGGAGGTTCACTGATGTTGATCCTCGGCGTTCTATACATTGCATTCGAAAAGAGCATCTTGCAACAAGTTAAGCCTTCTGGTAAAGGCCTGGCCGCTCCTGCGCCCGACGGCATCTCCCGAGCAATCCTCGGCGTCCAGGTTGGACTCGTCGCGTTAGCCATGCTCGTGACCAGATCCAGCATCGCTTCTCTCCAAGCCAAAGCCGGTCTACCGCTCGGAACACAAGTCCTCGGCTGGGCCGTCCTCGTCACCTCTTTGATACTGCCGTTCGCCCACGGTCTCAACCCCAACAACCACTACCTGCACCGACTGGCAGTCATCTTCTTGACCTTTGCCCCAATGTTCATTATCTTAACGATCTCCTACGAAGGCCTTTTCTACTTCGCCTACTCCTGCACGCTCATCAGCTGGGTCCGTCTCGAACACCGCGTCTACCGCTCCACTTTGCCGGCGCACACTGCATCCGAACTGCAGCCCACAACCTCCCCAACCTCAGACCTCAATCCTCTGGCCCCGGCCCTCGCGACCGCCGCATCCCGCAAGTCCGCCGCCGAAGCGCACGACTACCGCTCCCTGACCCTCGCCGACGCACGCATCGCGTTGTTCTTCCTCTACCTACTACAATCCGGCTTCTTCAGCACGGGCAACATCGCGTCCATTTCCTCCTTCAGTCTCGACGCCGTGTACCGCCTGATACCGATCTTCGACCCCTTCAGCCAGGGCGCATTGCTGATCCTCAAGATCCTGGCGCCGTTTGTGCTGGTGTCGGCGAACCTGGGCATCTTGACTAAACGCCTGAAACTGCGCGGCGGCGCGCTGTTCGCCATCGTCATGGGCATCGGCGATTGGTTGACGTTGCGGTTTTTCTGGGCCGTCAGGGACGAGGGATCGTGGTTGGAGATCGGGGAGAGTATTACCGTGTTTGCGATTGCCAGTTTCTTGTGTGTGTTTGTCGCGGCGCTGGAGAGTGTTAGTGTCGCGTTTACGGGTGGCGTCGAGTTTACCGACGATGAAGTTGTTGCGAATGGTCAGAGGAAGGAGTTGTAGATCCGATGGAATATATAGCGATAAGACGGGAACAGAATCGAAGTCGTCTATGGTTCTGCCAGTGGTCGTTCTACTGTGAGTGAGGACTTCTTTTGTCATTCGTAACTACCGGCTTGTGATCTACACGGCTTGGACCGGCCGTGCGGTGAATCCTCTTTCCTCCGTACTAGGTTCCTCGGAGCAATGGTATTTCCCCAAACGCCAGGCAATGCAGCTATCATCAGGCCCGGCAACTCCCTCTCTTTCAGCAGCCAGATCACCGTGCCTCCTTACCCCAACCCCGTCCCACCATCCCAGCCTCGATCGCACTCCAGATCTGCTCCACAACCTCTCTATCCCTCCACCTCTGCCCACCAGTCTGTCCCTCGCGGTACTTATCAACCGTGACCGGCAAGACACCGCGTCCCCAACCCTTGACACTGTCCGGCAACAACTCACCCTTCCAACCAACATAGACGCCCAACGCATGCGCGAACAACTCGGCGGGATTCTGCCACTTGTACCCCTTGAACTGCCACGCCTGGCCCGTAGTGAAGACGCCGACGACACGGTTCCAGTAATCCGGCCTGAAATTGTCCGGACTCTCGACCAGGATGAAGCGCGTGGGCCGCGAGGCGTCGATTTTCGGCAACACGCGCGTCACGTGCAGGATCGTCAGTCCGGCGTTCGACGACTCGGGCGGTTGGTAGAAGCCGTCGACGAGGAAGGATTTGATGTTCGAGAGGCGCAGCAGCGACGAGGCTGACGGCGAGAGCAGGATGATGGGCTCGGGCTTGCGGCCGCTGGATTTCGAGGGGCGGAGAGCGGGCGCTGCGGTCGGTGCGGTCGGTGTTGGGCCGCTGGGGCGTGGCGCTGTGCGGCGCAGGATCGCTTCGGCGTGTTTGCGGATGTGAGAGAAGTCCTGGGAGTTGTTAGCGCGGAACTGGAGACGGTGAGTGGCGGGCTTACTGTGGGCTTGATGCCGTGGAGTACGCTGTTCCTGTCGCCCATCGACCGCTCCGAGCCGTAGATCTCTCGCATCCTCTCCTCTTCTCTTCGCCCGGTCTTGCTGGTTGACCGGCCTGCTTCGCCCATCACTACGTCTTCGCCGCCTCGCGCGACGTCCGCTGCGCCTTCTGCTTGACGCCTTGTGTCTGCATTATCGTCCAGTCTCTTGATGAACTCGCTCTCGTTGCTCTCTCCGTCCAACCACGACGTCAGGTCCAGCTTCTCTGCAAACGCGACATTGGTGGCGTTTGATAGTCCATTCTTCGTTCGTTGGTCGTTCAGCGTCTGTGTGGCTGTGATGTAGTCTCCGACACCAAGATCTTTGTTCAGGTAGCAAAAATAGACCGAGATCAGATCCAAGGGCGCATTCGTTCTTTGTGAGATGAAGCGCGTCGGTGCCTTCAGATCTAATGAGACATGTGATTCGTCGTCGCCGGCGTGTTGTGTATTGAATAAAAGGTATTGTGCTTCTTCAATCGAGACCGCATCTGTTTTGGTCGTTGCATCTGCGCTGCTTGTGGGTATTGGGAGCTTGGAGGCTGCTATTGAACTTCTTAACAGGTTCAGAGCATCATGGGGTGTGCTCGTGGTAGTTGCCATGTTGGTTCGATTTAATGATGATCTTCAATGTCACTTGAGTAAATAGAACATGAAAGTGGTTCAGTCGCGAGGACGCGCATAAGTTATAATTAATGTCGAGGTTGCCCTTCACTTCCCCACGTTTGGCAAGAACGGCTGGCTTGTGCACTTTATGCTGGCTTTGTGTCGTGTATAAATGTGCACAAATTATATAAATCATCAAAACGTCAATTTATTGGCATGATCAATAATACGTGGGTGACACCGCACATTTCGCCTAGTCTTCATCGCTGCGGCGACTCCTGCTGTTGCTTCACCAGTGCTTTTCCTTTTCTAGCCCGACCGTGCATCGGACAAAGTGGCTTTGGTCCGCCAGCGTGCTTAGGATGTAAAGGGCATAGAGGCGAATTTGGTAGGTGGGCGGGTATGTCCAATGAGAAGACCCTAGATCGAGTCGCTCCCTGGTCTACTTCCGGCTCACTCATGATTTGATCGATTCCCTGCTGGTCCATATCCTGGTCGGAAACTCTCTGTCCCCTCCTCTCTGGATTCCTGTTCGGTTGATATGTATAGTACGGTGTCGGAGGGTTCGGCATGAGAGGTTTGATAACTGGTGTTGGAGGTGTCAGACCAAGTTCATCAGAAGCATATAAATGCGCCAATTGATGACGATCAAGGTGAAGTCCGCGATATATGCTTCTCTGCTTCCTCACGGTTACAGCAGGCTGTAGAGGAGGTGTGTTGATTCGCCTCATTTCGGTCGGTAAAAAAGATGTCGTTCCTGGAGTAGTCATGTCTACAGACTTGGAATGAGCGTGTCCTGTAGCTGCGGGGTCTGGCGGTCGAGGGGCGCGATTCAAATCCAGCCAGCCCTTGATGTCTAGAAGGGCTTCAGGAGTTCGCGGAGAGGACTGAGATGCCTTCGTTGGCGGTGATATGACGGTCTTGGGAGATATAGAAGACTCAGCTTCGCTCGAGTGTTCGCGAGATGGAAGAAAGTACGACATGCAAGAAGACTGAGAGCTCGGCGTTCTGACAAACCCTGGTGTCTTGCTCTGATAATCTGGGGTCACTTGTGTGAGCCGTTGTGTCTCCATCGAATCTTCGCTCGCACCACGTCGGAGCAGACGATCGAAGAGCTTTGTTTTCTTCTTGGAATCCTTGCGTAAGATATCTGGAGGTGTTGGTGACAGAGGTGTTCCTAATCTTGGAGTTTCCGTGATGGGTCTTGCATCTTCTGAATGATCTGCGTCCTCTTCGATTGTCGATTGCCTAATGTGCCGAGGATTGAATCCCTGATAGTGACCAAAGATTGGAGATGCCGAGCGCGTGAGGTACAAAGGAGACTCTTCTGAGCTGTGAGATTGTCGCAACTCGAGGCTGGGGCGTCTCGCATACGGTCCGGTGTGGTTGGATTGATGTGGAAGGTCTTGTATAGGTGGTCTCTGAGGCTTTGTATGAATCCTGGATTGAAGCTCAAATGCTGATCTTATTCTGTGAGCTGATGGTCGTTTCGGACTTGTATCTGAAATGCCCAATGCAGGTGGAACAAGTAGTGACTGGTTCGCCCTCGAACTCGAGGCAAATGGTTCGGGATGTGTGATTGATCGACTGAGATCAGGTCGTACTGGAGAGGAGATTTCAACAATCTTTGGGCTTGCAGGAGGTCTGCTTTCATGAATTGTCTGTTCCTGCTGTTGCTGGGAAGACCGAATACTGTTGCTCGCCTTCTTCGCGAACTTTAAGATACTGCTGCCGGTCCTTCGGTTGAGGAGTTGTGCGAAACTGCTCGCTCTGGAGCTGACTGATGCTTTGGAACTGCGGGATAGCTCTGAAGGTGGATTTTCTGGTGAGATCTTTTTATTTATGGGGTCCATAGTACTTGTGCTGGACAATGTTAATATGATGGAAAACAGCGAATACCAGTCAACGTACTCGTTATCGGTGCTTTCCTCCACTCCGCTGTCCTTCTAGGGTACTGGAGACATGGCCACTGGGGTATCCGAGCCGTTGATGACACAAATATCTCTCCGAGCTGAGTGTACTCGGTCGTTTGTCAGTCGTTTCAACGTCGATATGGGCGAGAATTGTAGTTGTATGGGTCTCTGACCTCGTTTCTTGAGGAGTCGTAGCGAGATCCGCCGTCTCCCCTCTGGGGCGCGAAGCCGACTCTTCTGGGGGGAGGAGGTCCTTCGTCGTCAATAATTTCGGAGCGTCTTCGATTGTGAGATTTGTGCTTAGGTTGTTTGGGAGCTGACGCGGCGGGATCGCGAAGGTATTGCTTAGGGTGTGTACTGCAGAGAATACCAAGGATGAAAGCCGTGAGAATAAAAGTTATGCCCTTCTTCCTGCGCCGGGCTTGCTCGTCAGGATGGTCTTGCTTGCGGGATGACATTGGCAGATTTACGTGCGCATTGATTGGAAGGACGGAACGAGTGGCATCTGGAAAGAGGTAGAGCAGTGAATAGGTAGCAGGTCAGGTAGGCAGGCAGAAGTGGAGTATGAGTAAAATGGGGTGCAATTGTGCTAGAGGAGTCGGACTTTGCTGCAAGTGGACTTATTTTCTCCTTCGCTCTTTCTCGCGTCATGTTTCTGATACAGGAGCGCGGTCGCGGCTTCCCAATACAGCTTACCTAACATCAATACAGGCACTTTGCCTGCATGTACAAAATCTTCTCGAGGTGTTTTGGTGTGGAATACGCTCTTGAGCTGAATCTGGTCGATGCCCTCCAGCGAATACTACTTCTAGTGAATACTACCAACACACCATTATGTGAGGGTACTGTGTAGCACATTAGGATCCTCTTGCAGTTGTGTATCCCATCGCCCATGTAGAAGCTCCGCCACGGCTTCACGCGAGGTGAACTATACAACAAGTCGACGTCTCACTCATTGAAGGCCTGACGTGCAAGTGCACATCATGACTCTACAGCCATAGCTTCCATACTTGTTCGATCCTCCGATGATGTCGATAAAGAGTGAAGTTCGTTGAAAGGCAAAGTTGAAAGCTGAGGTGAAGAGGTGAGGAGGTGAGACACAGATCTGGCTGTCGCAATTTCCCGGGTCACGAGCCCAGCGGTTGCGCGCAAGTCGACGGCCTCAGCCTCATTGCTCGTCGACTGCTACATACATATTTTTTGTTGCAAGCATTTGAAACCCTCGTCTTGTTGTCGCCATACTGTGGTGTCCAGAAAGTAGATACGACAATCGGCAGTATTAGCATGACAGATCAGGTTGACGGCAGAGCGCCCCACTCTGTGCCCTTATGGGAGCACGAAAACATCGCAAAGGACAGGATCACTGGCAACCCTGTGGTGACCCCAGTCCAGAAACCAGGTTGGAAGAGGCGACTAGATGGTGTGCTACCGCCTTATAGGACATATCTAGGAATGCGACGCAAATGGTTTCTTATTGCTTTGGCTGCCGCGATCGCGGCTCTCCTAGCCCTCATCATTGGACTATCGGTTGGTTTGTCACAAAACAAATCATCGTGGGTCGATATGTTTATGATTTGAGACATCAGGCTTACAAACATCGCAGTACCAAGAATCTTCCTCTGCCATCGAATAGTCAAACCTTTACCGGCGACCTCACGTACTATGGCACGGGACTGGGTGCCTGCGGCATCACGTCTGGCGACAGCGACTACATCGTTTCCGTGAGCCACATCATCTTCGATGCCGCTTCCACTGGGTCCAATCCAAACGCTAATCCTCTATGTGGACGCAAGATCCGAGCGACGAGGTATCAAGTCTCTCCCTGTTTCGTGGTTCGGCTTTGCTAATGCATGCAGATTCGACGAGCAGGTAAACGCGCAAAGGAGTATGGACCTGACCGTGGTCGATCGTTGTACGGGTTGCCAGGCAACAGATTTGGACACCAGTCTTGGTGCCTTCGAGCATGTCGCTGCTCAAGCGAGCGGTCGGGTCGACGTGACTTGGGCTTGGTTGCCGGCTGCCTCGACTGGCTCGTGAGCCGTCTTTGGCCAGTTCCTGTATATCTCGGAGAGATCCTCTCACTTCAATACCATCCCATGTCGGCTGGAGTATCCGGTTGCACTGACCAATGTGCTTTCTTGACAGCTTCAAGATCATTCATGTTGGCCACAATTTTCATCAAGATCGGGAATTGTTCGAGGTCTACATTGGCCTTCTCAGCGTTCCAGATGCAAGGTAAGAGGCATACGTCTGCCATTGACATCTGGTTACCGACACTGAATTTGCCAGCCGTAGACCGAGCAATGGTCTCGTAGGCTTTCAGTCCTTTGTTCAAGTACTTCTTCATCCAATCATCCGGCGATTGACCGAAGGCGGCAATATCTTTGACGATAGTTCGATGGGCTCGCGGCTGAGTGTCACTTGCAATGACTCCAACTAGACTGCGGACCTTTGCACGCTCCAATGGCGTCGATGGAAGCAAAGCAGGCGAATCGGGAAATGCCTCCTCCAGATACTCCAGTGCGGCAATCGACTGCACAATAGGAAACGACATGCCTTCTGATTCTGGTCTGAGGTCTATGAGGACAGGTACCGTACCGCTGGGATTCAGAGCCATATGAGCTGGCTTGTGTTGTTCGCCGTCCATCAAACGAACAGATTTGTATTCGTAGGGAATGCCTTTGTATCTTAAAGCAATGCGTAGCCTGCCCGTCGCGCTGGATTTGTACCAGCCGTATAGCAGGAACGGCTTTTGAGAAGACATGTCCAATTGATTAGTATCGAGAACAAAAGCGAGAAAGAGATTGAGAGAATATTATATCAACAATTTCATTTGGTGGAACAGAACATGGAGTCTTGGAGAACTGCATAGCCGACGTAAAGTGTACCTTACCGTAACAAGCGTCGTTGCTAGCGTCCTGCGTCATGCCATCATGGGGTCACCAATCACCATCCGGAAATGGAAACGCCAGTAGTGACGGGAGTTACCTCACGGCAAACGCTCCACTTCACCTCTTCATTACACTTCTGCCTACCACACTCATAACAAGTACAGCACATACAGTCAAGATGAAGTTCTTCTCAGTAATCACCGGCGCTCTGTTGGCCTCCTCGGCCGCTGCCCTGTCGATCGGCACCACCAAGAACGTCCAGAGTGCGCTCGCAGACGATCTCAGCGTTCCAGGCGACAACCCATTGAACTACTGCGCAAAGCCAGAAGACAACATTCTCGAAATTGAGACCGTCGACCTCTCTCCAAACCCACCTACCGCGTAAGTTATCAGCACTGCCCTGCCGGAGCCAAGTCACTAATCGCTTCCATAGTGGTCACAACCTTACCATCACCGCCTCCGGCTACTTCAACAAGGACATCCAGGAGGGCGCCAAGGTACACTTGCAAGTCAAGTATGGCCTGATCACCATTATCAGACAGACCGCCGACCTCTGCGACGCTATCGGTAACGTCGACTTGAAGTGCCCACTTGAGAAGGGCAAGATGTCTATCAAGAAGGATGTCACGCTCCCAGCGCAGATTCCACCAGGAAAGTACACCGTTCTTGCCGACGTTATCACCAAGGACGACGACAAGGTTACTTGCTTGACCGCCACTGTCACTTTCACCCGTGGTGGTTCGTTCGTTGTAGAGCTTTAGACGGACAAATAAGAGTTGACGGCGGGGATGTTGTATATGGGGAAGCGTACGATACCAATAATATATCTGGGCGAGCGTCACTTGTCACGAGCATCGAAGCATATAGTTCTTGAGCGAGATTTAATCATACATGGTAATGCATCATCAAGTCATGAGATGCTGGCACCAGTATCTCCCAAGGTTCGTTCGTAAGATCAAGTGAATTGGGTATCTTCTCTAGATGTTGGCTCGCTCTCTTAGCGGTCGAAGACAGCAAACCGGTGCAGCTCATACCGATCGTATTTACACTCCGTGCTTTCGACATGCTCGTAATCATACCTCCGCTGTTCCATGTACAGCACCAATTCTACGCCGTTTCTACTCTCCAAACAACTTCCGTACTCGCTTCATTACACTATCCTTCTCAGGGTCGTATGGGTGGTCCTTTGACGGAATCTCCAGCAACGAAGGGAAGGCCTCATTGTATGCGTCCACTCTCGACCTTATCTTATCGGCAATCTGCGAGCCTGTGTCAGACCTTCGAATTATTCTTGTAAGAGGAAACTCGTACGTGTTGGTTGATCAAGACAATGGCGATGTCTTTGCGCTCGCTCGTAAATCGTTGAAACGCGCCTTCAATCGTTGAGGTCTCCGTCTTGTGGTCCACTACCAGGTAGTTCTTTTGCGAGTCCGGTGGTTCCGTCACGTGCTATACCAGCGTCAATACTAGGACCCATCTCCGGCGATCGAGTAGGCCAGGATGCTGGTCGCTACATCACGCTTAACGTACTCTGACACCTGCGAGCAGGACACCAGTCACCGTATCCTGTAAGATGTTAGGTAAGGACCTTGAAGTGGCTCACTTGGAGCTACTTACCTCATCACCAATGACGGCGAGGAACTCTCTGTCCTTGTAAGCAGACTGCGGTAACGCCATGATTATAGATAGCTCGATCAGCTGCGTTTCGTCAAGCGATTGGAGTGATCTGGAGCAGGCCCGCACCTTCGGCAACTGCGGCCGACCGTCGCATGACGTCCGTGTTTGTTTTCTGGAGTCCAGTTCACTCCACACAGTTCATGGTCTTGCGAAAGACTACATAATCTTCTGCAAAACCTTGCGAAGATGAGCTAGAACAAACACATCATGCCGCCATTGATTAGGAGGAGGCCATGGTCGGAAAGGCTCAAAGATTATTTGAATCCATACGACCTTCTACTCTGGCTATCCGAAGAACTACACGAAAGCGCACTGGAGGATGCATTACAGGACTGGGCACTTCCCATTGGAGCTGGCGCGAATCTGGTCTTCATCATCGCGAGAGCAAATAGTGGACTCAGTAACACTGGCAGGAGAGATGATGTATTCGGCGACTTTGACGGACGGGGAGGTAGTGGTTGGCTTGGTTGGTTCGCATCGTTCACAGCACATTTTCTTGCCCTACTGGCAGTGATGAATGCGGTCTACACATTCACCCGGACGAGACACTACCGACTGTTTGAATCTGCGGTAGACGAAGCTCCATCTACGCCATCCGCGCATCGTGTAAGAGTCGACTCTTCTCCAGCTACTGCAAGCCCCTTGCGATATCTCAGGACGAAGCTACAAGAGGCAACCGCACAGGCAAGAGCATATCCAGACGAGCACAGAGATGTGTGGGAGATCAGAATGTGGGATCCGAAAGACTTGAACCTGGAACTGTTCACACTGTTTTCTCCAGGCCACGTAATGATATACTGGCTCTTCTTGCCTACCACGGCTCTGGATCCTCGACCGTCGGTCACGATAATCACTTCGATTATAATCTGCGCGCTACTCTCACTACAGCTCGGTGCGATGCGAAGGTTCTTCCTTCAGCAAGCCAAGGACGCCAGGATCATCAACAAAGAGGTCATGAACGAATACGACACAAAATTCGTTCATCCGAATCTGAATAAGCCTGTCAGGGATGTGGGGATTCAGACCATAGAGACAACTGCCGGTGCGAGGACAAGGACTAGGGAGGTCGACGTGTATACACCAACAACAATTATAAATCGTGGATTTCAAGTAAATCCCAACCCGAGCTACACCAGCCATCTTGGCGAGGACGCGGATACCTTACTGGATTCACCATCAGCACATAGGCTCCCGAGAAGCGGTACAGCGCCACTTCTGAGAACGCCATCGCATGGGCAGGCAAAGAACTACGCCTCATTTGGCACACAACCAGAGCAGCCAGCTAGCTACGCGAGCCCTGTGCGACAGTATCCGCCTGCACAGTCGCAGCAACGACCCTCAAGTCCGATGAAAGGAGATGGCGGGAGCTTGGGCGTCTACAGCCATGCTGCGAGCCCGCTCAAGAAGGCAGCTAGTGTCGGTCACTTGAGGCCAGGCTCCAGCAGCGGCTATACTTCAAGTAGAATTGGAAGTCCGCTAAAGCGCATCAGTACGCCTGGAGAAGTCACTTCAAGAGAAAGGCTTGGCTTGGGTTCAGGGACAACGACAGGCACGAGTTCGGGAACTAGTAGTGATCGTTTGAATCATAGATTCAATAATCTGAGAGATCAGAGGCGAGAAACTGGTCGGTTTTAGTACTGAGATAGATGACTACTTGCCTCAAATATCCCTTGCTGAACTTTCGGGTTGTGCACTTTCTATGTTGAATGTGGTTCCTTCCTGGTTGCCTTGTGTCGACATATTCACGTTCAGGAATCGTCCACTGACGCCTGACACTAATAAATGACATGCTGTGTACATTAATCAGTTGACATGTGAAACAAATATCTAACATCGGAATTCCTCCGCGTTCTTGACTTCACCTCCTGGAGTTCTCCAACAATCAGCCCCGAGTGTCAATAATCTTGAGGACTAAAATGTTACAGCGATCATAACACTCAGCATCATTCATCATGGATTCCGATCGGTCCTCGAAAAGGCGCAAATTGAACACGCCTACGAAACTGCCGGCACAATCCAGCGCTGCCGCCAAACTCGCCGAGTTACGACAATCGAGATCAGCTTCCAAGTTTCAACAGGATACAGGGCAGACACTGGTAAATGGAAACACCGAATCAATAGAGCCCGAAAAAGTACCGGAGCACGACATAATCCAGGTAGCACATAACGAAACACCCAATGTCGCAAGCACCGCGCCAAAGCGCACATCAGCCAAACGGTCCGCGAAGAAGAGTACGCTGGAGGACGAATTCAAGCAAATCATCGAAGCAAACGGCGTGAGTGCGCGGTCAGACGTGGTTACTCCTTCGAAGAGCGCAACAAAGACACAACAAAACCGGACAGAAGAGCAGAAACATGTGTTCGAAGACGTGGAGATGAAGGACGCTGAAGAGGTCATACATGTGGCTATGGCTGTCACAGATCAGGTTGGACAAGACGAAGACGATGTAGACACACCAAGGCGCACGACTGGTCGCAGGAGACAGCCGAGCAAGAAGTTACAGGAGTCTATTGGTTCAGCTACACCGGAACCTGCTACCAAACGGAGGACGCCCAGATCGGTCAAGATGGAACCTGTACAACCATCGCCGAAGCAGAGCGAGGAACCTCAGACAGGCGGAGCAGAGAATGAAGTTGCGCCAAAATTAAAGCGGCGCAGGAAATTGTCCGATCTGTCTCAGCAATTCATCCAGCATCCAACAACAGAAGTAGAGCCAGCTCTTGCGGAAGCAGCTGCGACGCCACTTTTGGATCCTCCAACAGTGGAAAAGCCGAAACGTACTCCTCGTAGTAGAGCCAAGCCGAAGAAAGATATTGTACCAGTTGAACAGCCGATAGACATCGTTCTCGAAACAGAACAACCGCCTGATGTACCGATAGAAGTCGAGGAACCAGCGACTGTACATTTACCTGCATCGAGATCGAACATAGAAGCTCCTACGATTGACGAAGACGAAGAGGTACAGCCTTTCGACGAGTCGGCAAGCATTCCAGCCGACCACATGGAAATGCTCCAAACATTAGTCCTGCAACGCATCACGCGCCAAGTGCCCTATCAACTAAACGGTCTCAACGACGAGTCTGCAAAAATCGAGAGTCTAATACAACAGACCATCGTTGCCGGCGAGAGCAACTCCATGATGGTCATCGGATCTCGAGGCAGTGGCAAGAGCGCCACTGTAGAGAACATCATCCAGGATCAGAGATCGAAACACGGTGACGACTTTCACGTTGTCCGCTTGAACGGTTTTGTTCACACAGACGACAAAATCGCCCTTCGAGATATCTGGCATCAGCTTGGACGGGAGATGGAAATGGAAGATGACATGCTCGTGAAGAATTACGCTGACACGCTCACAACATTGCTTGCCTTATTATCACATCCTGCAGACATGGGACAGGAAACGACAGGAGTGACAGCAAAATCCATTATCTTCATCATCGACGAGTTTGACTTGTTCGCATCTCATCCCAGACAAACACTCCTCTACAACCTCTTCGACATAGCACAGTCTCGGAAAGCACCAATCGCCGTGCTCGGCCTCACCACACGTCTCGACGTCGCAGAAAGCCTCGAGAAGCGTGTCAAGAGTCGTTTCAGCCACCGATCAGTATATCTACCCCGGGCAAAGAACTTTGCCATCTTCCGCTCGACCTGCCAATCAATCCTGACCTTATCCGCCTCATCTACCACCGCCGACCTCGGGCCCTCACTTCATGCCTGGAACAGCACGATACACACCCTGTTCGACACCCAGCCAGCGTTCACCGCCCACCTGCAAAAGATCTACACGACCACAAAATCAATCCCCGACTTCCAAACAAGCATGCTGCTGCCCCTCAGCACCCTGCCCGTCGCGCGCACAACGACCGCCGACCTACTCTCCCACCTAACCAACACCCTCGCAAACGCACCTTCCCTCCTCCCTCCAGACAACCGCCTCACCCTGCTCTCCTCCCTCAGCACCCTCGCGCTCTCCCTCCTCATCGCCGCCGCCCGTCTCAGCATAATCCACGACACCGAGACGTGCACCTTCGCGCTCGCGTACGACGAGTACAAATCGCTGGCGTCCAAGGCGCGAATCACGGCATCTGCGTCTGGCGCGCTGGCGACTGGGTCCGGCGCACGGGTGTGGTCTCAGGCTTCGGCAGCGGGGGCGTGGGAGGGGCTTATTGATGCGGGACTGGTGCTTGCGATCAGTGAGCGACGGACCGGTGATGCGTCCAAGGGGCTTTGTAGGGTTGATGTTAGTCTCGAGGAGCTGGGGGCTTGCGCTGATAACGGCGAGGTCGAGATGAGTGCTGTGCTTGGGCGGTGGTGTAAGGAGATATAGATCCTCAGCGCGATATAGTCACCAGAGCAAAATCATCAGTGCAACGGTTCCAGGGCAGGAGCCTGCCGTTGTCTAGTAACTTCTCTTCACAGGCGGCACGCTGCTCGCCTCACTCTGATCCAGCGTCTGCATCTGCACGCCTCGATACCCGATCCTGACGCCCTCATCCTCCCGTCCCTGCCAGCTCAGCGAATGCTTCAACCACTCCTTATCATCCCTGTCGCGGAAATCCTCCCTGGCATGCGACCCGCGACTCTCCCGTCGTTCCTGCGCCGACCGCGCCGTCTGCGTCGCGCAGGCGAGCAAGTTCCGAAACTCCAGCGTCTCGATCAGGTCCGAGTTCCAGATCAGACTCTTGTCCTTGACGCCCAGCCGCGAGCCAAAGTCGCGCTGCACGCGAGCCAGTCGCTCGTTGCCCGTGTCTAGTGACTCGGCCGTGCGGAAGACGGCGATGTCGGCTTGCATCACTTTCTGCATGTCGTTGCGCATCGACGCCGCGGATCGGTCGCCGTCGGCGAGGCGGATTCGCTCCAGATCGCGCACGATGTCGTGCCCGATGTCCGCCGGCGACGTCCGGTGGGTTTGGTTCTTCTCGTTCGTGGACGCGATGTCTGTCGCGCAGGCGCGCCCGAAGACGACGATGTCTAGCAGGCTGTTGGCGCCGAGACGGTTTGCGCCGTGGACGGAGACGCAGGCCGCTTCGCCGGCGGCGTAGAGGCCCGCGACGGGCGCCTCGTCGCCTGTTGAGGGGGAGATGTTCAGGACTTGGCCTTTGTAGTTGGTGGGCACGCCGCCCATGCAGTAATGTACGGTTGGGATGATGGGGATCGGCTGGCGTGTGATGTCGACGCCCGCGAAGATGGATGCTGTTTCTGCGATCCCGGGTAATCTCTCCAACAAGAGGTCTCGTGGGAGGTGTGATAGTTGGAGGTGGATGTGGTCTTTGTCCGGACCACAGCCTCTTCCTTCTCGAATTTCGATGTTCATGGATCGTGCTACTACGTCTCTTGATGCGAGATCTTTGGCTGTCGGGGCATATCGCTCCATGAAGCGTTCTCCTTCACCATTCAGTAGGTAGCCACCTTCGCCTCGGGCGCCCTCTGTTATAAGTACTCCGGCACCATAGATTCCCGATGGATGGAATTGAATGAACTCCATATCTTGGTTGGGCAGACCTGCTCTAGCTGCCATTGCGTTTCCGTCTCCTGTACTTGTATGTGCTGACGTGGCAGAGAAGTATGCTCTTCCATATCCACCTGTCGCAAGAATGGTGTTTCGTGCAAACATCCTGTGCAGAGTACCGTCTTCCATCGACAGAGCCAGGATTCCAACGCAAGCTCCGTCTACCATCAGGAGGTCCAGACAGAAGTATTCGATGAAGAAATTACAGTCGTGCTTCAGACTCTGGCCGTACAAGGTATGAAGCATAGCATGGCCAGTCCTGTCTGCCGCACAAGCCGTACGAAATGCCTGGCCGCCTTTGCCATATCTGATATCGTCAGCGCTGCTACGGCGATCTTCTCAACGGGCTCACTCTTGACTCTGGCCTCCAATAGCTCTCTGATATATCCGGCCATTCTCGGTGCGCGAAAAAGGCATTCCATAGCCCTCAAGCTCATACACTGCACGAGGTGCTTCACGGCACATGTAGTGGATCGCATCTTGGTCACCGAGCCAGTCTGACCCTTTGATAGTGTCGTACATATGCCACTTCCAGTCGTCCTCGTGCATGGATCCTAGCGCTGCATTAATGCCGCCTTGAGCGGCTACGGTATGCGACCTTGTGGGGAATAGCTTTGAGACGCACGCCGTGTTTAGGCCGGCTTCCGTGAGACCGACGGCGGCTCTGAGGCCTGCACCGCCTGCGCCAACCACTATCGCACTGGACAATGAGCAGAGTCCATAGTCGATGATAAGAGTACTTACTCGTAGTGGTGGTCGATTAGAGTGTGACTTAGCGGTGAGACTGTCGAAGTACTCGCTCGCCGACGAGCCGTCTCTGTTGTGTAGCCTCTTCTGTGATCTACTTTCGATGGACTGCTTCGTTTTGGGGTGGGTAGTCCTCTAGAATATAGCCGAGTTAGCCGATAGAGGACGTCAATGCCTGGTCGTGTAGTAGCCATTCCTGCGAACCCATCTGCAATATGTGGACAATCAAATCTGGAATTCGTATGTGCTCAAAAGGCGTAGCATGTCTATTGCTCCGTCAGTCCTGACTGATGCATTGTCGAACAATATAATCAAGCACAAGATGTGAGGTTGGGGTAATGGTTCTCCGGATCGGGTCCACCCCGCAATGGCGTCCCCGCATTGTTGGGGTAGATCTGGAGGCTCTGCTGACTGGTGCACAGTTTATTTGAGAGACATTCTTGGAGGCTTTCGAACGTATTGTCATTCTTGTCTATCCAGGATATGATGCTCTCAATCGTCTTTGGTCCTCTTGCCCGGCCCAGCACTTGGTCCACCTCTTCCTCTATCTCGTAATCTTTCGTGACCAAAGTTTGAACCAGATTGCGCCGAAGGACCGTCCCCGGGCCCGGCTGCAGAACCTGGTCGACCTCTTAATTCTTCTTGCTCGTCCTCTTCGTCGCCTCCGATTGCAAAGGAGTCTGCCATCTCGATGAGATCACCAATGCCGCCAGCTCCTCTGCCCGGTACACCAACACTCGCACGTGCTGGATCCCGTCGATCTGGTGCTTCAATTGCAGATTTCGCTTTCGATGCAACATTCCTGAACCACGATTCTACCGTTGCACCCATCTGTTCGAGGTTCATGTTCGGAGTTTGGGCGCCGGACTCGGCAGGTGTGGCTGTCCCAGACGGGTTGTCGCTGTACAGAGGTATGTCAGGCATGTAGAGTTGATGCTGATTAGGTGGAGGAGCCACATTCGGTAGACGCGACGCGAACAATTTATTCAACCCATCTTGTGCTGGCCCTGGAGACTTGACATTCTTACCCATCGTTCCAACACCACCTGGACCGGCCAGATAACTGGGAAAGTAGCCATTTGTCGAATTGGACAAGGTCCTCGGTCTATGAGGTCGTTGCGCGGGCTCCTGTACGACAGGTGAGAGTGTATTCGGATCGAAGAACGGTGCTCTGTTGAGGTCTAGCGACGTTGAAGGAGTGTCCAGATCTGAGTAACTCTGCGACTTCCGTCTAGTGGGCGGAAAATATCCTAGCGACCGACGAGAGAGCCGAGCTATTTCAGTAGGTTGGTCCGAGTTCGGAAGCAATACCCAAGAATCATGCGTCCATGGCGCCTCGGCTTCGGAGATAGTGGAAATGGCTGATGATGGCGGTCTATCGCCTTGTGTCGATATCGACTCGTTTCTTAGTCTTGCTGTCGTCTCTGTCTTCGACACTTTTGGTGAAGGCGCTGTTTTCTGGTCTTCGGGCGATTCTGAGAGTAGGTCGAGTCGCTCCGAATTATCAATTTTTCTCCCCTTGGCTCCGCAGCCATCTACCGGAAGAACTAGTACCTTCTTACTCTGAACGCTATCATTTGGCCACATACGATTGGCCTTGCGCAGTGTCTGCGCAGAACAGTTGTACTTGATCGTGATGCCTGCAAGTGTGTCTGAGGGCTTGACATGGTGGATATACACTAGCGCATCTCTATCCTCGTTTGCGCCGGGTGGAGCTGATACCGAGACCGCATCAGAAGTCCTCCTCTTATGGCGACCAAGCGCATCCTTGTGACTGACAGCACTCCCAACGAGCATATCCTTCCTCTTCTGAGCTCTCACCAATGCCTCCCGCTCTTCCCGTGTGCCTGTAGCTATCGAACTTGTGGCCGGTAGGGGGTGAGCTTGTGGTGGTCCCCATGATCTAGGGATGCTCTGCGCCGGTCTGCGGGTACCAGATGTGGAGTTTTTGCGCCGCCTGCTTGTCCTTTCCGGGCTGCCTACGTCGGCGTCGTTGCCCATCAAGTCTGAGGCTATGCCCTGGATAGCCGTCCATGATGTGCCCCACAGATTGACCAACGATGTTGTCGAGCTTTTATTTGATTGCGAAGCTGCAGCGACAGCATGGTTCCGCGAGGATGTTCTCCTTTCCCCGAACGCAGAGGCAGATCTTGAAGGGTGCTTGTTCGGCAGAGGTGAGGCTGAACGGGAGCCTATGGGCGTATGGGCAGGAGAAGCTATGCGCTTGATGGGCGCAGTGGTGGGATCGAAAGCTACTTCATCGCCCTCATCCAGTCCGGAGATGAGTCTTGGAGCTCTAGGGCGCAACGAGGAAGATGCTGGTCTCGAGCTTGTTCGAGAGGTGCTACCATGGGTGGAAGAGATGGTGTTCATGGCCGTTCGGGGGTTGAGGCTCGCTCAAGCATAGAGTCAGCACTATAGAACGGCATACGAGCACGTTCAAAAGGACATATCGGCGTCTGTGTTCGATCTAGAATGTGAAGGACAAGTATCACCGGTATTTCAAGATAATAAGTTAGGGGTGAGCATGAATGCGGTTAATGGCTTCGACCAACTGGCGGTCGTCATCGGCATCCCACAACAACGTCTCCGCGCTGGAAGCTGAAACAACATTGAACCCCTCGAAGGCCCACCAATCTTCATCTTCTTCTGCCTCATCGACCAAGAATCAACAACTACCTACCTCATCGACGGCAACAGCGGAATCTGCTCTGTGAATTTCTGATAGCTTATCACGTTGCTGTGTTCGCGCTATGTGGTAGTTTGTAGCGCAAGCTAGGTAACCTCTCACTCTGCTTGATATTGCTTCTTGCTTTCCGTTCGTCGCGTCGATTCGTCCAGCCACCTGAAGAGCTCATCCGGAAATCTAGGTATTCTCTGATAACATTGCTTGACAAAGTCCGGGACCGCGTTCCACCTGCTTCTCCAAGAAGTGATGATATCCAAGTCGTCAAGACCAACAAAGGCATACACAGGGTATCGAACTCCTCGCAAACAGAGCTGTTTTCGCAATCATGCCACCACTTCCCAACGAACTGCTTGACCTCATCTTCGCACATTATGAGATAGATCATACTCAATACGGCACTGCTCCAACTCCCGAATTCATAGACGACACCATCATCAAGCTGCAAACTCTCGCCAGCTGCTGTAGGGCCTCTCATTTGCTACGCAGGTTCGCCGAACCACTTCTCTATCAAACGTACGTTAGGGGCTGGGTATCCGCATCTCCATCGACCGGTTATACACGGAAGCTCGAAGCTCGTCACTTGTCCTTGCGCCGACACTTACGCACAATCATCCAGAGACCACATCTAGCCAGTAATGTTCGGCATGTCATCATCGAGAATTGGAACATTGAGCCCTATCCCGTCTCTGGCTACAAGAGAGACAATCCTCAGCTCAAGACCTTGACCCAATATGTCCGCGACAATACTGTCAACATACCACTATATCAGGACCAGTCTTTCAATGCTGGGTTGATCTGTGGCAACGACGACGCTGAAGTCACACTTTTGCTGAGTCTGCTCACCGGTGCCGTACATCTATGCATCAGTCTTGTGCCAATCTCTTCGTTTGGAGTTTCGTCGCCCAGCCATGTGTACGATTTACTGCTGCGGCAGGCCCTTACCCCTTCTCAAGGAGCGCGGCCGTTCGTTCCTTTCCAGCGATTGAACACGTTGACACTGATACATTTTCGAGGTGTCAGTCTGGTTTTACGCCCGGCTGTACCGCTCAAGATGATCTCGTACTTTCATCTTGCACCGGCTCTGAAATCGATCGTTTTGAAGGATTGCGTTGCACTACCACGAACAGGCGACCTGCTCTGGTTCCACGTAGATGACCGCGGCAACTTCCAATATCCTCGCGGCCCAGTCGAGCAAGTCATGCTAGAACGATGCTATGTGCCAGACCTGCAAATCATCAATTATCTGGTCAAGTCTTGTTCAACGATCCGAGTCTTCAGATACGTGGCTCGAGATTTACGAATGGTTAAAAAAAAAAGCTCAGCTTTCGCGGCCTTCAAAGGGCAATCCACAGTGCGTTGCCAACGCTCGAGTCACTATACGTCGACATCGATCATGCATCGCAGGACCACCTGGAGCAAGATGACGGTCTCTACAGAATGCATGGGTTCACGGCCTTACGTGAGTTGACAATTAGTCAGCGCGGCATAACAGTGAAGCATGGAGCATACGCACTTCTACCTCCAGTGGCACCAAATGTGTCCATCATTGATCCAAGCCCGGCCTTTCTCGAACCACTCCTCACCGGTATTCGAGAACACCCAAACAGCATCCGCAAACTGACCTTCATATTCAGTGCAGACAGTACCACAACTGCAGCTTCTTTCAACATTCCAGCATTCGAGGAGGCACTTCGCTGGTCTGGTATTGTCTTTGACAAGGTCGATATGTAATGAATTTGACCCGTCAGATGAAGGACAAACTTTGGTACATGTAGAAGGACTCGACACCGACTTCCTTTTCATGCTTAATACACATGCTCGGTCAATACTTCCAAATGGGGATGGTATAGCCTACATACGGTTTGAAGGATCCCCTGCAGGAAGGAAGTACAGACCCCTTTGCTTGAGGTGAATAGTTTGGTGAGTTACCGTACGGTTCGTCGTTAGATCTCCTACTATGAGTTGAGTTACTTGGAGTAGTATAATTAGGCCGACCGATGGCATGTGCTACATGTAGAGACACATTGACTAATTAGCCAAGACGCCCAATGCGGCTGGCGTCGTCACAAAAGCCAGAAAACCAACATCTCGCGGCTCGCTCAGCCTTCCATCTCTTTGATCAGAAGTGCTCCCACTGACAGCATGTCTGACAAGCAGTGTTTTCCTGTTACCTCTCCTCAGAGATTGAACGTGGGCCCTGAAGTCAAGCTTATAATTTACTTGGACAAGGAAAGTTGCAACTTTGTGGTGCTACTCCTCCAACGACCCTTTCAAAAGCCGCATCTCAGAAAAGCATTTCGCCGACATGTCATGACTGGCATAAATGCACGTCGTGGCTGTACACTCGACGACATCTTGATCAGAAGTAGCATCGGTTGCTCTGTTTCCAGCGCTCCAGTCGATAACGGAGGATTGAAGCCACAGGCGGTGCTCGAGCTACTAACCCGCTTTCGGCATACGGTAAGCGACCTGGGCTTATGAATCTTCCTCTCCTTCCCTACTTCTGTCTCCTTACACATAACTCGGGCTGTGCGAAACTTACAGTTGTAGATTCATGTTGCCTTACAAACTTACAGCTGTCATGGTTGTTTACTCACGTGGGCATGTAATGTAGCTTCACATCACAGGCGAACTGCGCTAGGCGGCTCTGCTGCCTAGCCGGACTGCTGGGTACAAAACGTAGGTCATGGCCGACCCTCAGGCGTGAGCCCTGAGCCCGACCCTTTCCACTAGACACGCCCGATTCACAAACAGTCATTCTCTCCTTCTCCTGGACCACTGCTGCCTGCCATCCTCCCGTCACAGAGTCCTTTCCTTTTGACCTTTGCTTCCTTCGTTGCCTTCTCATCACCTCACTCATTCGCCACACGCTATCTCTTCTTTGTCAACAACTCGGCCAGTACACCTTCTTGTCGACACCCTATCACCGGACACACCCTTGCACGCCCGTGTATCGTCGACGAGTACCTTCTGCTCCTGTCCTCGTCGTCGGTCTATCTTAGCCAACGATGTGCGTTGTCATTGTCAAGACTCAGATTCAACTTGATGGCAGGCGCGAAATTAGCGAGGAGAGACAATACTGTACCTCTGCTGGTCAGCTGTGTGACCGCGTCGATCGTCGGGAGCTCCCTGTTGAGCGTACCGTGACTGTCCAGCCGTCTCCACGTCCAGTCATAACATCACGGCACTCCACAATGGATCAATCACACACGTCGCGACCACGCACTTTTCTCTCCGGTGACAGGATCACGCTCTATCCACGAGTTCCCAGAACCATCAAGGAGTTCGACGAACAACGCGATCATCGGAGCTTTGTAATGCACGATGAGTCACGCCGTCGCTCCAGAGATCGCGAGAGTGTATATGAGGTACTGCCAGTGGCTTCTTCGCCACCCAGACACAACGCGGAAGCACCGATTCGCTACACCCACTATACCACGGCCCAACCACAAGATGACTTACTTCCGGAGCACGTTCTCAAGAATGAGGCACGGACCTCGCAGTCATATGTACCACCGTCACTTCGGGTACCCCATACGACGACAGCATCGAACAGAAACTCCCGCATCGACTCAGCTTACGCGCCTTCCGAGCATACCAAGTCGCCTTCTCCGCCCAGATCACCCAATCCCAGCCGCACGCACGGTTTTCACCATCTAGAAGCACAATACCTTGACGATCGACTGCCTGGCGCCAGAGTCACAAGTCGCAGCTACGAGACAGATACGGCAGTCTCGTCCTTGAGACTCCGGGATATCGAAGCAGATTATGAACGAGCGCAGGAACATACAGACAAGATGGATGATGCGCTGAGGTACATGAGTTTCTCTGACGGACAGGTCTCCGAAAGTCGGGACCCTTATTCCGAACAGAAGAGAGCCAAGAAGGCTCCTCGCATATATTATCGACGCGCGTTGACGGACTGATGAACGATTGTACAATTGGTTGCGGTTCTCTGAAGTCATGGTGTTTGTATTCACCCTTTGAACCGTACAGCACATTACGCGATACCCTCTGTTTCTTTCTGGACACCCCGTGCGTTACTATATCTAGTCATAATTTGTTACAGTACTTGCCAAGAACGCATATCATGTTAAGACATCTCCCCGACCACCAGTCAACTGTGGAATGTGCCTGTTGTGCTTGAGACTTATATGTAAGAGATCTCTATGCGCACATTTTTAAATACAATAGCTGCCTATCGATCAAGAAATGTCTATGTTCGTCATGTGAGACAGAGTGCAAGGTGGTTCACAGAACGCGCTAGCGGAGGTCTTGGCATATATTTGACAGGCAAAGTCAGGCACCAAATCTTCCTGCGATCAATTACTTCTTCTTCGAAAAACAAAGGTGAGAACCGTTTTTTAGATTCTGTCTTTCAGTCAAAGTGCATGTCGTACTGCAATATCTAATGTTCAGGCTCATAGCAAGCACATCGACATTACGAATAGCGTCCAGAAATTCGTGGAAGGGCTTGCAACGAACAAACACAACTTCACTTCACGCTTCGAGCAGTGAAGCGCATATCATAAACCACCACTCGCGGTTCACCCATCTTCGTCTATACTCCGAGTCTTCACAATCGGGATACAAAATGCAGGACGGAAAAGAACTCAGACCTTACTCCAGCATGGCTGGTAAGCTGGATCCGAGACTTCTCAAAGCCTTAGATGTCATGAATTTCACACACATGTCACCCGTCCAAGATCGGGTGCTCAGCGAACTACCGACTTTTCAAAGCGACTGTCTCGTACAGGCCAAGACCGGTACCGGCAAAACTGTCGCATTCTTACTACCCGTTCTGCACTCGCTCCTCAGCAGCCCATCGCCGCCACCGCGCGGTCAAGTGGCTGTTCTGATCATCTCACCGACGCGCGAGCTCGCTCTTCAAATCGCCAAGGAGTGCGATCAGTTGACGTCGCAGGTCTCACAGAAGATTGAGTGTCACACGGCTTTCGGAGGAACACAGCGTGCTTCGAACCTCAACAGATTCATGAACGGATCGCCTTCTGTGCTTGTTGCCACACCCGGTCGTCTCAAGGATTACCTATCGGAAGCACCGGTTGCCAAGAAGTTCTCCAACATTAGAGCACTTATCTTGGACGAAGCTGATACCATGCTCGAGGCCGGATTCATCGCCGACGTCAGAGCCATACTCAAGATCCTTCCTCCAAAAGCCTCGAGCAAATGGCAGGGAATGTGTTTCTCTGCTACCATTCCAGAGAAGGTCAAAGATGTGATTGACGTTGTGTTGGGCAAGAACTACACACATCTCTCGACAGTAGACAAGAATGAAGCGCCGACTCACGAGAAAGTCCCCCAGTACCACGTCCTCATCCCACATGCTTCGCAGACATTCACGGCATTGCTGGCATTGCTCAACCAAGAAAAGGAAAATGGGTCCAAAGTCATCGTCTTTGGTGTCACCGCCAACATGGTTGCTCTTTTCGCGAGCGTCTTCTCCCAAGGTCTGACCAACATGAAGGTTTACGAGCTGCACTCTCGACTCAGCCAGAATGTCCGCACTCGCACAACTGCCGAGTTCAAGGACGCCGAGCGAGGCATTATGTTTGCAAGCGACGTGATCGGCCGCGGTATGGACTTTCCGAACGTCGACCTGGTCATACAAGTCGGTCTCCCCTCAAAGGCAGACCAATACGTTCACCGCGTAGGCCGTACTGCACGTGCCGGTGCTAGTGGACGCGCCATCATCATGTTGACTACCGCCGAATCCTTTTTTATCACCAGCCACCCCGAGCTGCCGATCAACGCCCACCCGAAGACGGCCGAGATCGTCAACAACGCAGCCGCGCAAAACTCGGTGATCGAAAAGGCCATGCGCAATATCGATGCTACCGTCAAGCAGAGAGCTTACTCATCCTATATCGGTTTCTTCGCTGGCTCTGGCCTGCTTCGTCCTCTTCGCCTTGACAAACCCGGTCTGGTACAGCTCGCAAACGATATTGCGATCGAGGGCATGTACTGTTCCGAGCCGCCGCCGATGGAGAAGCGCGTCGTCGGCAAGATGGGTCTGAAGGGCGTGCCTGGTTTCAACTATGCCACCGAGTCAGATATTCAGAGGTCTGGATTTGCAGGACAACATCGCAAGGTTGACGTCCAGCAAGACTCTCGTAAGATGCAGTCTATCCCTGGTAGCGGCAGAGATGGGGTCAGCAAGCGTGGATTTTCAACACAAGCTGGCCGCGGTGGTGGCAGAGGTGGTGGTGCGGGACGTGGAAGAGGCCGTGGTGGCGGTCGTGGTCGTGGCGGAAGTGGAAGCGCCAGGGGAGGTCACGAATGAGACTGCATTGGTACTCTGAGGAAAGGACTCTACGCAGAACAGAACCGCATGGAGAGAAATATTGCATGGATACGGGCATAGAACTATAGACACAGATACCATCGACTGATAGGTCCTATATTATGATAGGACAATTCTGATATTGCACAATTGTCCTCACGAAATCACACGTGTCCGCGTCATGTTTCTCACATCCAGCGTGCATGCATTGTTATCACGAAGGTTTCACGGTGGAGATGGTTCGGTGAACGCGGAAGGGTCGCGACAAATGACGTTTGGAGCCTCCAGTTTATTTGTCCCTCAGCACTCGTCGACTCCCACAATTCGTGACGTATGAACTGTCAGAGAACATAAGTACATGTATTAGAGAAGGTAGGTATCGCACTTTTTCCTCACAACTTGACCTTGTAGCTCAATCATACATCTCAAGTTATTCTAGACAATCAACCATGGCACCAAACAGTCTCGACTCCTTCAACACCGCTCTCGTCACCGGCGGAGGTAAGCATGCTCACAACGACCATTGGCCGCACAAGATATTGATAAGCTCCAGGTGGTGGTATTGGCAAAGCAATTTCCAAATATCTCATCTCGCAGAACAAGAAAGTTATCATCGTCGGCCGTACCGAGTCGAAGCTGGTTGAAACGTCGAAAGAGATAGGATGCGCAGGACACTACGTGCTGGACACAGGCAAGACATCCGACATCGCACCATTCATCAAGAAGATCGTCTCTGAGCACCCTGACCTCGACTGTCTGATCAACAACGCCGGCGTGCAGCGACCGCTGGATTTCAACAAGATGTCGGCAGACGAGTTCCTCGAGAAAGCCGACAACGAAGTCAACATCAACATTCACGGACCGATGCATCTCGCTGTAGGTCTGCTGCCACACTTCAAGTCCAAGCCCAGCGCCGTGATCATGAACGTCTCGTCCGTCCTCGGCTACATCCCGTTCTCGATCATCAACCCTGTCTACAACGGCACCAAGGCCTGGGTGCATTTCTTCTCCATGAACTTGCGCACGCAGCTGCAAAAGGCAGGTGCCAATATCAAGGTCATTGAGATTGCGCCGCCGAGTGTGGGCACGGACTTGCACCGTGAGAGGGAGGATCCGGATGATAACAAGAAGGATAAGAACCCCAATGCGCTGAGCGTGGACGAGTTCATGGATGATGTGATCAAGGCATGCAAGGAGGGCAAGGATACCATTGGTGCCGGCCCGAGCGAGAAGATTATTGAGAGATGGTTCAACGAGTTTGGACCTGACTACAACAAGGCCGCTGGTGTCTAGAAGGTAGATACTGGTTCATGAATGATGATTCTCGATCGATATCAAGGCTCACGTTGGTTCTCATGACAGATCGCCTTATAGTCTCTGGAGAGACCTAGTCTGAATAGTACGCCATTCGTGTCATCCTACTTCTACTCCGTAGTAGGTCAAATTTATCCACAATGGACCATCGACATTGACTGACACGTGCAAGGTCTCGTTTTGAGAAATGACGTTCGCCGGTAGGATGCCGCAAGCTCGTTGGTACGGGCGGCGTTGCGGGCCGTATGCTCCCCGTAGATTGTTGCTGTGGCAGCAGTAAATCAACCAAACAAATTCGGAACAAAGACAATGACCTCAAGTCATCTGCTGGCTAATATTACACCAACATACACACATTCTCGAAGGCCATATTCTGACCGTTGGTATCGATCATTCATTCGAAGATATGTGCGCTACTTGATAGCTATCTGACACCGCCCACTCCGAGACACTTCCTGCACACATTTACGCTCGTTCCTTGTCGACACGATGTTCCGATCAAGAACACCTGGTGGTCCTCCACCACTATACTCTTTGAGTGACGATGGTAATGCAGAGTTGGGCAACAGCTCGAGTATGCGTCTCTTAACTTCAGAGGAATCATCTACACCGTTAGTATCAATCTCACTTTATATCACTTCCCAACGGCTCTGCCCCAAGCCTTACCCGTTATTCACATTCCTTGTTTTCTCCAAGCATCTCCAATTCCTTAGAATGTATCTTTGTTCGCATTGTATCCACAGGCTATACGCAACATGGCAAGAGAATTGGAGGCACCTTCGCCCGCGTCCATCTCAGATATAATGCAGCGCAACAAAGACAAGCGCAAGCTTACTCTGATGCCGGACACAAGCTTACCATATGTTCCGTATAGACCGATCCCTTCTCCTCCAGAACGTACACATCAGCCTTTGGTCGGATCGCGACCAGAATCGCGACACAGAGCGTCCATTGTCGACCAAGCGCCTCACCTCCCGCGACCAGACTCAGAAACTCCCTTTTACCAATCATACAGAGTACCCACCTCGCCTTCCAGGTCACCCACCAGGAGCTCACAAGACTATGCACGCCCACCCTCTGCTATACCGTTCGAGCCACTTGATCTCAACGGTAGCCCAAGACCAGGTACTCCATCTTCACAATATGGCGGAAGCCCCAAGCGACCATTACCGCCTGCGCCTTTGTTTTCAAGCGTGCGACCAGTGTCCTCGGACGTATTACGAGAAGAGTCGGACATGACGAGCATACCAATTGATGAAGACGAGGATGAGGACGACGTCTTTGGCGTTGACCATAGGGAATCTCGCCCGGAACTGTCAAAACACGACTCCTACATGTCCGAGTCCACCTTTACCGATGAGTACGATGTGAAAGACTACGGCCGCTACGAACAGGTTCCGGATGGAAAACAAGAGCGCAGAGGCGCCAGAGAGACCCAGATGGCCAAGAAAGAGGTCAAACTCATCAACGGAGAACTCATCCTGGAGTGCAAGATTCCGACAATCCTTTACTCCTTCCTCCCGCGTCGCGATGATGTTGAATTCACGCATATGCGATACACCGCTGTCACTTGCGACCCAGACGAGTTTGTTGAAAGAGGTTACAAACTGCGCCAAAATGGATACACGCCACGAGAGACCGAGCTGCTCATCTGTGTAACCATGTACAATGAGAACGAAATCGACTTCACTCGCACCATGCACGGTGTTATGCGAAATGTCGCACACTTTTGCAGCAGACAGAAATCCAGGACCTGGGGTAAGGACGGCTGGAAGAAGATTGTCGTCTGCATCATTGCCGACGGTCGCAAGAAAGTGCACCCAAGGACGTTGGACGCTCTGGCAGCCATGGGATGCTACCAGAACGGTATTGCAAAGAACTTGGTCAACCAGAGAGAAGTCACCGCACATCTTTACGAGTACACAACTCAAGTGTCGCTGGATCCCGATCTCAAATTTAAGGGAGCTGAGAAGGGTATCGTGCCTTGCCAGTTGATTTTCTGCTTGAAGGAGAAGAACTTGAAGAAGCTGAACAGTCACCGCTGGTTCTTCAACGCTATTGGAAAGTCGCTTAATCCAAATGTCTGCATCCTGCTCGATGTTGGAACCAAGCCTGGAAACACCTCGCTCTACCATCTCTGGAAGGCTTTTGACAGCGATTCGAACGTTGCTGGAGCTGCTGGAGAGATCAAGGCCGCCAAGGGCAAGGGTTGGCTCGGTCTCCTGAACCCCTTGGTTGCTTCTCAGAACTTTGAGTACAAGATGTCCAACATTCTCGACAAACCTCTGGAGTCTGTTTTTGGCTACATCTCGGTCTTGCCCGGTGCTTTGTCCGCCTATCGTTTCCACGCGCTGCAAAACGACGAGACCGGTCATGGTCCTCTAAGTCAATACTTCAAAGGAGAAACTCTTCACGGACAGGATGCGGATGTCTTTACTGCAAACATGTATCTGGCCGAGGATCGTATTCTGTGTTGGGAGCTGGTAGCGAAACGCAACGAGCGGTGGGTGCTAAAGTACGTCAAGCAGGCTACTGGAGAAACCGATGTGCCTGATGCAGTACCCGAATTCATCTCTCAAAGAAGAAGATGGCTCAATGGTGCTTTCTTTGCGGCAGTTTACTCACTCCTGCATTTCAAGCAAGTCTGGAAAACCGATCACACGCTATGGAGGAAGATTCTCCTACACATTGAATTCGTCTACCAGTTCATTTCGCTTCTCTTCACCTGGTTCTCTCTTGGCAACTTCTATCTGACCTTTTACTTCATCACTGGTTCTCTGGCCGACCCTACCATGGATCCAACGGGCCCCAAAGTCAACCTCTGCAAGTACATATTCTACATCCTGCGTTATACTTGTGTACTTCTCATCGCCATGCAATTCATTCTGTCAATGGGCAATCGTCCGCAGGGTGCCAAGAAGCTGTTCCTGGGTAGTATGTTTGTGTACGGCATTATCATGGCATACACGACTTTTTGCTCCGTTTACATCGTGGCCAAGGAAGTGACGGAACCCGCCAGTTTGGCGCTGGGCAACAACATCTGTAAGTTTATATGCCATCACACATATAATCCATTCGCTGACCCCTCCAGTCACAAACCTCATCGTCTCCCTTCTCAGCACCATCGGTCTTTACTTCCTAATGTCCTTCCTCTACCTCGACCCCTGGCACATGTTCACCTCCTCGGCCCAATACTTTGCCCTCCTGCCCTCGTACATCTGCACCCTCCAGATCTACGCCTTCTGCAACGCCCACGATATCTCCTGGGGCACCAAAGGCGACAACACAACGAATACGGACCTCGGCGCAGCCAAATCCGGCAAAAGCGGCAACACAGTCGAGCTCGATATGCCGTCGGAGCAACTCGACATCGACAGCGGCTACGACGAGGCATTGCGCAACCTGCGTGACCGCGTCGAGGTACCCTCACCGCCTGTCTCTGCCTCTCAGGCTCAGGAGGATTACTACCGCGCCGTCCGCACGTACATGGTCACGATCTGGATGGTCAGCAACGCGATTCTCGCCATGTCCATCAGCGAGGCGTATGGAGGGAACAATATCAAAGATAACGTATACCTCAAGTTCATCCTGTGGAGCGTGGCAGTACTGGCCTTGTTCCGTGCGCTGGGCTCGACGGCGTTTTTGATTCTCGATGGCATCCACTCGTTGGCGGAGAGTAGAGCTAAAGGGTTTGGATTTGGTGGTAGCGCTGGAGAGGGTAGGAAGAAGAGTACAAGGGGTGGTGGTTGGAAGAGTAAGCTGTCGATGCCGGATTGGTCTGGCAAGGTCAAAGTGCCGAGCAGTCTCGGGAGCGTTATTGGAAAGTGAAAGTGGTAGTTTTGGAATGATGTTATGATACAGTGCATTATGGCGTTTTGGGTTTGCATAAAAAAGCGGTGGCACTTTCATAGAGGACGATTAATTCACAGCGATGCCGAGTGTACAGTACAGGACCATATCGTAACTTCTCGTGTGAATTGTCTTCTGTAGGATGTTATGATGGGTGACTGATTGCGATACCGGCTGACCGACCCAAACGGTGAACGCGAAACGCGCTTTCTGTATTCTACAACGATGGACCTCGCACCTACCTTGGTTACAAGTAAAAGGCAAGGATGTCTGCAACATGTCCTTCTCTATTTCCAAGGTTCATCCACAGTAACCAAGCAGGAACGAGGAGGTAAGCAATCATACACATGCCGCACCAATGAAGGCGCTTCAGCCGCAATCCTTCCACAGGTAGTACATTTCGCACGACACTCCTGAGTCTGACGCGAGAGCTATCCTGCTTCGAGCTGCTGCAGATGGACACCCAAATCAATAGACAATGAGTTCTGCACCCAACTTGCCTTCCAAGTTCTATCCTTGTTCTGTCCTTCGCAGCAAGAACCGCATCTCTTCTTTTTCCGGAGAGCGATAACACGATTGAATGCCATTCATGACTTTCGGATTTAGGATTTGAAAGGCAGATCATCGCAGAACAAAATGGACGAGAACCCCGAAGAGCCCTACGATGCGGTCGTCGTTGGTGGAGGAATGTCTGGTATCGCTGCTGCTAGGACGTACCTCGAGTTTTTGCCTACAGCACGATTGTTGATCCTGGAGGCAGACTCTTGTGTTGGCGGAATATGGAGCAAAGGTATTCAGTATCGAGCTCTAAGCGCACAAGTATCCCTGATACTAACCATGTGGTAGAACGAGTATACCCTGGCTTCAGAGCACAAGCCGGTATTAGGTCCTTCGGCTTCTCAGACATGCCTATCGAGGTACCTGATGGAGCTCTGGTCTGGAATGATACCTTCGAAGCCAAGTATGTTACGCGATACCTCGAGAACTATGTCGACAAGCATGTCTACGACGGTATCAGTCTGCGTGAACGATTCAAGTTCAACAGCCCTGTCGAGAATATCTACAAAAGCGGCGATCTCTGGATTGTAAAGGCGAATGAGTGCGGAAGACCAGTCACTTTTACCTCGCGGAAACTTATCATCACAACCGGTCTGCTGTCAGAAGAAGACATGCCCTCAATTCCGGGCAGCGACTCATTCAGCGGCCACCTTTACCATCACAAATACATCGGCAGGACCGACCTCATCAACAACCCGGACGTCAACAACGTAACCATTCTCGGCGGCGGTAAATCGGCCGCAGACCTCGTCTACGCCTTCGCCAAAGCCGGCAAGAACGTGTCCTGGGTAATCCGCACAACAGGCAGCGGCGCACCCATTCTAGCACCACCCGAAGGTGTCGGGGAGTGTCTCAACAGAGCCGAGGAAACCATGACGCGGCTCTTAGGCATCTTCAGCCCATCGCCATTTGCCACCCGCAGCTGGCTGGAGTGGTTCATCCACTCGACATGGCTAGGTGAGTACCTCCTGCGCAGCATCTTCGCATCGGTCGAGCGCACCATAGCCACGGCCGCAGCCTACACGACACGCAGCGACGCACTGCCCGGTTTCTCCTCTCTAGCACCCGACAGCGCTTCCGTGCGCTGGCAAATAGGGAATATAGGCATGATAACGCACCCTGACTTCTGGAACGTCGTGGCGCGCAACGTACACGTGCACCGCGCGTCCATCACGCGGCTACACGGACGCACCGCCGTGCTCTCTACCGGCGCAGAGCTACGCACCGACCTCCTCGTCGCCTGCACGGGCTACACATCGACGCTGCCGTTCCTGCCATCGGAGCTGAAAGCGCAGCTGGGCCTACCGTGTCCCTCGTCCGCGGTCGCAGCAACAGAACTAGCGCACTGGACCGGCCTCGAGTCAAGAGCCGACGCAGCAGTCCTAGCCCGCTTCCCAGTTCTCGCGCACTCCCCTACTGCTCCCTCCTCCCACACAGCCACAGACGCAACACAGCCCTACCGCCTATACCGCGGGATCCTCTCCCCATCCACCCCATCCCTAATCCTGGTCGGCCACGTCCTGCACGGGAACCACTTCCAGTCCGCCGAGATCCAGTCCCTCTGGGGCGTCGCTGCCCTCTCCGGACGGCTGGCCCTGCCGAGTAGAGAAGCCATGGACGAGAACATCGCGGCGTTCGTGGCCTGGAATCGGAGACGGTATCCTGCGCACGCGGAGAAGGCGAATAGTGTTATCTACGAGGGCATGGGATATGTAGACGCCTTGCTGGCGGAGATGGGGTTGAGTGGGCACAGGGGCAAGGGCTGGTGGGGGGATGTGGCTAGGCCGACGCTGCCGCGGGATCTGAGTGGGTTGCTTGAGGAGTGGAGGGAAAATTGTCGGGTCAGGGGTGTTGATGTTGCTGGAGATCTGTGATGGGAAGATATTGACGCGGGTCGATCTATGATATCAGTTTGTTTGTGATAATACAAGAATTAACGATAAAGTCCTACACTGTACATTCAGCATCGCTGACACTACATGACGTTCGCATTACTCTCTAATTCGAGTCCCATCCAACCCAATTCCTCCCAACAACGCGCCAAACACGCGCCTCGCCGGACTTCAGATCCCCGAGTCTAAAGCTCTCGATCTGCGTCTTCTTCTTCTCCCTGCCCTGTTCCAGAGCCCTGACCTTCTTCTTCGTACCGTCCCACTCCAAGACAATGGCGACGTGATTGCCGACGTCCATGGCGTACTTCTGGTGAAGACTGCCTTGTTTGCCCTGCAGCTTGGCGTTGCGCAGCGTCAGGATGTCGCCGGGTCTGATCTCGTCGTACTGCTGGACCGACGCGTTGGCCATGTTGGCGTAGATTAGTGCGCCGTAGGCGCGCGTGCCGACTGGTAGCAGAGCGTCGCTGTGAGCTTTGATCAAGGCGAGAGGCAACGATGTCGCGCTGCCGTCGCCGACGACGGCGTCCTTCTTGTGGCCCATAGTCGAAGCGGCGTCGGCAATCTTAGCGCCGAAACGTTGCCAGTAGCCTTCCAGCTGATCCTGTCTTAGTTTTGGAGGTGGTGGCTCGTGTCTTTGTTCGAAGCTGACATCCTCTAGCGGGTTGTTCTTGTCGAATCTTGCAGTGACGACTGTTTGGCTGTAGTCGAGGAAGAGGATGTACACATCTCTGGCAATCACGGTCTTGCCACCTCGTTTCGACGTCGACGAGTCCTCAATCTCGCATAGCACGTCTGCTCTATTCTGGAAGACAGGCGGCGGTCGAGATGGCTGAATCCACCATTGTGATTCTTCTCCGAGATCGACCTCAGTTGCGATATATCCATCTGAGCTTGGCCGAGGTGCGTCTGTCGAGTGTCTACTACCGAGCGTGCGCTGAACATCAAGAGACTTTCCGGTAGGGCGGGCTCCAGATTCGCTGGGCCTGGGAGGAGCTGCGGCTGCGGGAGGTGGAGGAACAGAGCGGTCTTGAGTTGGCTTCTCAGCGTGCCTCCTTGGGGGCGAAGGGGCCCTGTATAGATCGTCGGAGCTATCTCCTGGCATCATGGCTGATGCGGATGCCATGGCTGGAACAGGTGCCGGTGCTGGAGGTGGGCCTCTTGCGGATGGTTCATCTTCGTATTGCTCGTCAAAGCCTTCGTTCCTTGGAGGAGGAATTGGCGGCGGTGCCGCGCGAGGTGCATCCATTGAAGCCCGACTCTTGGGGGCTTGTGCCGATGGGGGCAGTGGAGGAACGGCTCTGTGTTGTACCGGCGGAGAAGTTGGGATTGGAGGTGGTGACCTCATTGAGCTATCATCTGCGATTGTGCTGTCATCGTAGCTGGGTTCTCGTACGTGCGCCTTCAGCGCGTCTTTATGCTTTTCCGACGAGCCAATGTCTGTGTCGTAGTCACCTTCATACTCACTTTCCTCTTCGTTGAGCTCTTCGAAAGGCACTGATGCAGGGTTTGCGGCTGCGGGTGGTGGAGGTGGGGGAGGACGACCTCCCAGTGGTGGTGAGGCCATGGCAAGACCTGGTATAGGCGGCACAGCTCTGCTTGATCGCTTGTCCACTCCAGGGCTGCTAGCTTCAGACTGAATTACTGGATCATGGAAATATGATGATCTCTTTCCTGCCGAGGGTGGTGAGCGAGCCGCATCGGAGCGCGGAGATCCAGGCACTGGAGGCGGTGCACCCCTGAAGTTGAGTTCGGGAAGTCGAGGTGCCTCCATAGACTGTCTATTTGGCGGGGACCGTAGCTCATCTTCGGGCTGGTGTGGTTGGGGCGCTCTCGCAGGAGGTGGTGGAGGAACTGCTCGGCCTGAAAATCTTAGCATACAATCATACGTTTATATCAGTCTGTAGCTACCTTCTGGCACTGGAGGAGCAGGGACCGGTCGTTCGCCAGGCACAGGTGGTGGCGCGCCTCGTTCGAAGGTGGAAGCTCTTTGCGGTGCGCGATCTATGTCCTCAGTCAGTCTCGTCTTGCTTCCATGATCAAACACAAATATCATACCAGATGAAGTGCTCGCTCTTGGAGCAGGTTCTGGCTTTACATCCTCCAGATCTGCACTTCGTCTGCGCCTCTTTCACCAGTAATCTCCTCAGCGTGCTCTTCCTCTCTACCAACAGTGACTTCTGTGTCATCAGACGTTGGGCTTGTGACGTTTTGCATGCCAGGAACCGGGATCATCGGGACACGAGCTTGAGGCACTTGCGGTGCAGACGCTGGTGTCTCCTCGGTCTCTTTTGGCTTCTTCAAAGAACGCGACTTTTGTGGCATTGCTCCAGGAATTGCCATACCTGGCTGAGGCCCGAACATACCGGCCATACCCATACCACCACTCATCTTGGCCATGCGTTCTCTGAGCTCTTGACGGCGTCTGGTTTCGGCATCCATTTCGTCCTCCTCCTCTTCCTCTTCCGGCTCGACTTCGGTAGTATCCTCTTCGTCGCCTACATCAGCCTCGGCTTTGGGTGCAGTCGGTGCTCTGGTCAATGGTATTTGATCTCTCATCTCGTGCCTGACGTTGCCTGCCTCTGTGTCTGAAGTGTCTTCGGCAGCATCTGTGATTTCACCAGCAGCAGATTGATCAGCTTCGTTGCCGTCACTGACAACACCCTGCTCACGGCTCGTAACAGGTGACATTGGCTCCGGAGAAGCTGCGCGTGGTGGCGGAAGCGGAGCTCTTGGTCTCTCTCGTGGGCGATCTTCTGGCATGGGTTCGCTGTGCTCAGCAGTCCTCACGTGCTCAAGTCCTGGCTCGGCTGCCTCTTCTGACAGAATGCTCTCCGAGTCTTCCGTGCGCTTCTTTGTGGGTTTCTTTGGCTTTTCCTTATGAGCGTGCTCCGCGCGACGTTGTGCCTGCTCCATCTGCTGTTGCTGAAGCATGGCGATTCTTTCTTTGAGACTTTGCTGCTTTGGCGCTTCCTCGTGTGTTTCTTCTCCACCTTCGTGTTTCTCGCTTGTCAACCCCGCAGATTCCGCGGCAGCTTGGTCTTGTGCTTGTCTTTCAGCAATCTCTGGATCCTCGTCGCGACGGTAGACCTTCTGGGCAGGCTCAGCTTTTGGTGGAGGTATAAATGCATTGCGACTCGGAGGTGGCGCAACGAAAGGCTTTTTGATGAACCCGGTGGGTGCTCCACTTGGCTTGAGGGGTACCACAGGCGCTTCTTGCTTGTTGAATGCTGCAATGCGATCTCTAAACGAGCTCGGCTTCTCTGAAACTGGGGGAGGAGGTCCTTTCGTCGGAGTCGAAGAAGCGGAAGCAGCAGCCGGAGCCGGAGCTGGAGCCGGTGCTGGCTTGGATGCAGCCGGCGGTGGAGGTTGTTCTTGTACTTTTCGGGGTGTAGGTTGTTGGACTGGTTCCGGTTCCGGTTCCGGTTCCGGTTCGCGCTCAGGCTCCGGCTCCGGCTCGACTTCTCTTGCTGGTTCAGGTGCGAAATCTTGAGCCGCTGTCGGCTTCGACGCAACCGGTAGTGGAAGTGGCTCCTCGACTTCAGGCTCTTGAACCGATGGAGCTACCGGTACTGGGGCTACTGGCACAGGCCGAGCGGTTCTGGCAGGTCTCGAAGGCACAGCAGGCTCGTACTTTTCGACAAAGTTCTTTGGAAACAGTCCTGATTGCGGAGCCCCCGATCCGTTGGTGTACTCTCCGACATACCAGTCGGCATCCTCTTCCTCGGTCACAGTAATGACTTGGCCGAGAGGGAAGCTCAAGTCGTCGTCATGAGGGCTAGCGTAATCGTATACCGCTTTCACCTTAAACGGGAAAGTAGCCATGTTGAAGTTGTTACAGCCTCGTCGGGCTCCCAGTTGCGAATGCTAGTGTCTGTTGGGTTGGGTGTGGTAGTGGTGTAGTTGTCAATTGACGTTCGCTTTCAAGCAGCCATTGAGAGCTAAAACAGATGGTCCAAGTGAGTGTCAGACTGTCTATAAAGCAGACTGTTGCAGTGTTTCGGAGTCGAGACAGTGCAGCAGATGTGCCAGAGGATCATGAGCAGCTGTCACTGCGTGGCAGTGGAGAGCAGCTGGAGCGGAGCGCTTCGTCATCCTTGGCGTCACTCGCACCAGCCACATCTGGCTGCCTGCCTGCGCCACATCTTCCACAACTCCATACAGTTAATAATGTAACTTCCACCAATAAATCAAACTCGCAGTCTTACCTACCACCTCCCAAGATGGCAGAACTTGACGCGAAGCCCAAGTCAATCCTCAAGAAGAAGACTCCACAGGTCCCACTGTCCGCTTCATTACCAGTGCCCAAAACCGACGAGGAGAAGAAGCGATTACAAGTCGCCATTCATCACGCCACACTGATTCAAGATCAAAAAGCAATCCAGCAGCAGAACCTATACGCGATAGAGGAGCTATCAGACATTCCTATCGGCTCCGAAGCAACTGCTCAAGAGACAAAACGCTTCACTTCACTAGTCATCCAGTTCCAGCCTTCAGACTACGATGCTCTGATTGAAGAGCGCGTCGTGAACGGTAGGTGTGGCTACGCGCTCTGCCCAAATCCTGCGCGAAAGCTGGACCCGAAGATGAGTTGGGCGCGACCGAAGGGATCGCAGAATTGGTGCTCGAATGAGTGCGCAAAGAAAGCGCTTTATGTGAAGGCTCAGCTAGATGAGACTCCAGCCTGGGAACGCAGAGAAGGCTTGTCGACGATCGCGCTTCGGCCAGAGGCAGGTTCCGATGGATCTCAGCAAGCAGGTAAATCAACAACGGCCAGTACCGATGCGTCAGATCTAGCCATGGAGCGAGGAGATAAGATCACCTCGACCAGAGGCAGTCTGGTGACTGATGAGATTGTCGAAAAGAAGACGAAGCCACCCAAAGCACCAATGTCGGTCCGCTTCGACGATTTTGCTCACCAAGAGATTGAGGGCTATCGCCAAGCGAGTTTCAAGCAAAAAGCTGCAGAAGACGACGACGATGACTGAACAGTATTCTTTGCATATGCTGCTTTACATATGTACATCTAAGCATTAGCCGGGAGCAGACATCCAGCAAAATACCCTTTCAGATCGCTCACATCCTCGAGCTCTCCGATATATCCAGTATATCCATCGGGCCTTACAGCAACAACACAACCCTTCTCCGGATCGATACCATAGTTCTCGTAAGCCTTACCATGACCCAAATGGTAGCTCTCATCATCGACAAACACCTTGTTATAATCCCAACCCATGTCATTATCACGAAGCGGATGGAGGACCGCAGGGAAGTCGTCCAACAAGTTGCAGTCCTGTCTTGGTGCGGAATGGATCGTCAGAATCTCCACAACAGAGTCAATGGCCGCGTCCTTAGGAACGTGTTGGCGCAACCAAGAGCCCTCCTTCTCAGCCTCTTCACACCACTTGTCGATTCTCTTGCGCTGCTCGGGCTTCTTGACATTTCCAGCGAATAGCAGGACGCGGTACTTTCCATTGCTCTTGAGCCAATCATGCATTTGCCACGGCCTAGCGCCGCTCTGGTTTACGATCTGGAAGCTCGGCAGACGCATACCCAGTGGACAGCCGGTGGCAAGCTCCTGCTTCGCGACCACCTTCTTCGAGGCGCTGTCCGAGGACTCGACGTCTGTGCCGTCACCTTGCTCTTTCGAGTCTCCGTCCTTGGCGACCAGCATGCTGCGGCCGTAATTCAGCGTCAAGCCTGCGGCGAACATGGCGCCTTGCTGTAAGACGCTCTTGAACTCGTCCATGCTCACACCGGCTTCGTCGGCAGCGTCTTTCGCCGGCTTGCCGCTGAAAAGTCGGCTGAATTTGTGGTCGAAAGCGATTAGGTCTTGAGCAACTCTGCGTCGCTCGGACTGGTATGTCTTGAGGATCGATCGTGGTGCCCGCTTCTGCACGCAGTGTGCAATTTTCCAGCCGAGGTTGTAAGTGTCCTGCATACTGACGTTCATGCCTTGACCGGCTTTGGGGGAGTGGGTGTGGACTGCATCGCCTGCAAGGAAGATGCGTTCCGATTTCGAAAAGTTGGTACCGACTCTTTGACCGATCTGGTATGCTGTCCACCAGTGGCAGTGCTTGTAGGTCATGGTATATGGAGCCAAAATCGACTGGGCAGATTTGAGAATGATGTCGGGTGTGATCTTCGAACGGTCTGCACGTCCTGAAGCATCTGGCTTGACCGCATTGAGTTGGACGTAGAACCTAACCAGACCGTTCTCGCGTGGGATGACCATCAGAGACCCAGAGGATTCGGAGTGAACGGAGCAACGGTTTCGGATATCAGGGAAATCGGTGATGGGTACAACGTCCAAGACACCCCAGATGTAGTCCGTCGGCTCACCCTCGAGCTTGAAACCAAGTTGTGACCTGACCCAGCTGTGCGCACCATCACACCCAACCACATATTTCGCCCTGACCGTCTCTTCCCTTCCTTCCAGTCCGCTCGTGTTCCTGACAAGGTCGTTCGTATCGTCGGGCGCAAGGTTACTCCTGAACAAGCCATCCGAGACGCCGGTATTGGCCTTGGATTGTTCCGGCGCAGCCTCCTCTTCTGTCAGGTGCCTCAACTTGATGGTAACAGGATACGCATCTTCGTCCTCGACACTCTCTTCATCAACGCTGATCTCCAATGGCAGAATACCTCTCTCGACCACAATTTGCTGCTTCTCAGAGTACTTCTTGATGTTGTCCAGGAAGAACCTCTCGATACGTCCCTGATGCAGCACCATCTCATGGAACCTACTGACGCCGACCGGTGTGTCAGCTATCCTGTCGCCGCGGCGTAGTTTCCCGTCGGGACCAGGGTTCCACATGGAGAACTCCATCATGTGGTTTGCTTCTTTCACAGCCCGGTCGGCGAAGCCGAAACTGTCGAAGATCTCGAGGGAGCGGCATTGGAGTCCGTCGGCCTGGCCGTTGAAGATCTTGGTACCCCTTTTGTCGATTATGCGGGCAGTGATGCCGGTGTGTGCCATCCAGGTTGCGCACATGAGACTGGGCGGTATTAGTGATCGAATTGAGAAGGGAAAGTGTGTAGAGAACTTACCCCGCTGGACCAGCGCCTACAATCAACCTGCAAGAGTCAGCATGTGCTGATCATGGCCCCTTGGATGTAGTACATACACATCGACCTTGGATTCTTTAGTGTCGAGTCCCGGCATTGTGAGGTATAGTTGCTCAGGTTATGGACTATTCCTCCTTTCAATGGTATGTTCGAATAGTGCAACTAATACAGTGCTAAGGAACAAGCAAGTAGATATACAGAAACAACGAAGAGAAGGTACACAGAGAAGACATGTCTCTTGACAAGAGCCGTGTTTATGAAGCAGAGTAACCGTGCTGGAGAATAGTGGAGCGTTCGTGGGGTAGGAGTAGATTGCCCGCATTGGCGCTTACTCAAGTCTTAGAAATCGGATTTACCCCAGAACACGACACGCATCGCGTGTCGCACGCGTCCTCAGTGATTACCTTGGAACCACACGGTTGCCTTCGCCCTCCGCGTCTTGCGTGATTTCCTGCTTGACTTTTCGAAGGTTGATGTACTCATCGAGTATGACTCTGTAAGCGATCCGTCTATACGTTGATTGATATTGCCTTGAAAGCAGACAGAGCATCATTTCAGCGAGCTTGGTAGGTACATTGAGTGAGCCGAGGTTGTCGATACTGATCAGCACTTGGGCTTCACTGGTAAGGTATACAGGAACTCGACGTCCTTTCAACACTCCTGCACTGACCAGTCTTTTACGGAACCATAGTATTCACGGAACCATAGGTTGAATACACCACGATCGCATTCATGGAATCACAAGTCCCTATCATTGTAGGCATTGGAGATGTCGTAAATCGATCAACTCGAGTCGAAGATGCGCTCGAGCCTCTAGATCTGATGCTTCAGGCAATCCAGAAGGCTATCTCGGATGCTTGCGATCAGTCAGAACACACAAAAGCCTTACAGTCTGCTATCGACAGCGTCGACGTTGTCGCAACCTGGACATGGCCTTACCCCAACCTCCCCAGCCTGATATCAGAACGACTTGGAGTCGCGCCTCGGCACAAGCACTATAGTGCTCATGGAGGCAACCAGCCGGGGAAACTGTTCGACGAGGCAGCACGCAGGATATCGCTTGGTCGGACTAAAGTCGCGGTCCTGACTGGGGGTGAAGCACTGGCCTCACTAAGCGCATGCGCCCAAGCGAAAAAGCTACCACCACCAGGATGGACAAACATAGGAACGAAAGTCGACTCAGTCTTCTCACCAACCACACGCTCACTCGGGGGCGAAAGCATCGGCGCAGCGCATTCAATAGGCGCTCCAATCCAGGTATACCCACTTTACGAGAACAGCTTTCGCGCTCACCGAAGACAAGGCGTCGAGGACAACCACGCCGAGTCCGCCAGACTATACGCCGACTTTGCCCAAGTAGCAGCACAGCACGAGTACGCATGGAGTCGCGGCAAGCAGCCCGAAACAGCGTCCTCAATCGCGACCATTACGAAACGTAACCGCATGATCTGCCACCCGTACCCACTGCTGATGAACGCCTTCAACACAGTCAACCTCTCCGCAGCCGTCATCCTGACCTCTGTCTCCACCGCACGCTCGCTCTCGATCCCGGAGAGCAAATGGATCTACCCCCTCGGCGGAGCGGGCACAAGTGAGAGCGCCGATTTCTGGCAGCGGCCGAACTACCACTCCAGTCCGGCGATTGCACAATCGCTCGACGCCGCCCTATCTGCGTCAGGCTTAAGCAAGAGCGATGTTGATCTGTTTGATTTCTACTCCTGCTTCCCCATCGTGCCGAAACTAGCTTGCGCGCACCTGGGTCTACCGCTGTTCGATGGCGCGAAGCCCATCACGCTACTGGGTGGATTGACTTCGTTTGGCGGCGCGGGCAACAATTACTCCATGCACGCGCTGACGGAGATGGTGCGGCGTCTGCGCTCGTCGTCGGCTACCAACGGTCTGGTGCTTGCTAATGGCGGTGTGCTGACGTATCAGCACGCTGTGGTGCTGTCGTCTTCGCCGCGTAGAGATGGCACGTACCCTGCTGCTGCTCCGCTGCCGGAGATGTTAGACTTGCCGCACATTTGGGTGCTGGAAGAGGTCGAGGGCGAGGCTGAGGTCGAGACATATACGGTTGACTACGGTAGAGATGGACGGCCTGTGTTGTGTCATGTCGTGGGACGGATGAAGCGTAACGGAGCGAGGTTCCTCGCTAATCACGGTGACGAGAGGGCACTGAAGGCGCTGTGCGAGCAGCAAGAAGAGGTGGTAGGACGTGCGGTCTATGTGCGACGATCCAAGGACGGGAAGAGGAACGAGGTGTTCGTTGATAGTTTAGTTTCGCGGCTATAAAGTTGGCGGTATCACGACTGTTTGACTCAGAGAATAAGACGAAAAGGAGAGAGAAAGTGATGGCTGCTGACTCGCAACTTGTCGAAGAAAAGTAGTCCACTGCAAAATTACCAACAGGGCAACAGCGTCCATACTTAACTATGCAACATCCAGCATGCATCGTTCGGACTCGTGCTTCCTCAAGCAAATCTCTTGAAGCAGAGCCGTCAGCACAGCACCAGTCGCCCCATCGGCTCCAACATCCTCCAACGACAAGAAACTCGGTGCAAGGTCCGAGATCGTCCCACTAACTTACCTTATCCAAGCAAATTTCTCCACGCGTCCCAAAAGCAACCTTAAGACCTCCTCCAACAAAGTCCTTTCTGCCGAGGAAAGCATCCGACAAAGGGAAGAAAAAAAAAGCCTGTCGTATCGTACAAACTCTGTCATAGAAAGACCTCCGTATCGATCGAGCCAAAAAAACCAAAATATCAATAAGAAAGAATACATCCCTGTAAGAAAAGTGTACATACGCGTTTTTAGCCTGATGGAAGAAAGATATTCCCGGTCTCCGATCCCCCGTCAGATGTCGGTCATATTATTGAACTGCAAAGGCCATGGTGCTGCGATGACGGCTATACTTCACTACTGTCTATTGGCAACCACCGTACGAGGTACTGTGTGCTGATTGAGACTACTGATAAAATACCGATAGTGCTGGTGATTATCGCATCGTAATTAGTTTTATGATGATACTTGCACAAGGAGTGATCGGCTGAATGGAGTCTGCACAATCACGTGACCTTGGCTTCTGTGGTGGGTTTTCGAGTATCTCCACACCTCCATCTTGCAGTCTGGCGGTGTCGGCAATCATTTGACTTTGAGACAAAGGATGCTGTAGAAAAATGATCAAGCTCGAATGTAGTTGATTGCTTAGAATCTATCACACACAATGCACAAGGAACAGTCGGTTTTTGTTATTAAGTTCATTAAAGAGAATAAAAGTCTAGAGAATGACTATTTATACACAGCCACTTCTCAGTATCGAGCAACCATCCGTTCCTGATCGTGCTTATTAACTGAGTACAATGGCAAAGCAATAGCAAGCAGGAGCAACGAAGGCCCAGGATATCTTCTCGATGTGTCTTCGGGGGGGTAGTAGTTCCAATAAAATGAAAAAGTAAAAGTAATTGAACAAGAAAAGAGTTGATCAAGAGTCAACGAGGTATAATCTAGTCCTCGTCATCCTCGTCAGCAGCCTTCTGGGCAATGACGAAGCGGTTCTCGCCAGTCTTCGCGTCGGTCTCATGGACAAGAGCGATCTTGCTGAGGGCGCCGATGATGTTCTCCATCTTCGAGTCGTGGTGCGAGCGGTTCTTGCGACCAAGGTTGTCCAACCAGGTGATCTGGTTAAGAAGGTAGTAGACGATGGCGATGACAATGGTGACACCGATCGAGTAACACCAGACAACAACGACGGTGACAACGTCAGTCCATCCATCTTGGCGCTGGTTGAAGTAGTCGCGTGGGTGGTCGACAACTGGGTCGCCAGACAACCAACCGAAGATACAGAAGAGAGTGGCGAGGGCGTCGACGGCGAAGATGGCAGCGACAAGAGTGAAGGAAGGAACGGTCTTGCCACCACGGGTGACGAAGATGAGCCAGTTCTCAGTGAGGGCGACTTCGAGGAAGAGGACTTCCTGAACGGAACCAAAGTTCTGGATGATACCACCGCCTGGAAGGTACATGGAACCACGGACGATCCAGGTAGCAACGGCAAGCAACATACCGAGGATGACAGAGATGAACCAGATCTTTGGAAGCTGCCACTCGACTGGACGGGCGTCAGAGAAGGCGTTGTCGTAAGCGATGGCAACAGTGGCCAAATCGGCGAAGAGGGCGATGAAGACGATCAAGTCACGACGGATGACCTCGTCGATGACAAGAACGGAGAAGGTGAGGTAGATTTCCAAGTGGAGACAGAGGGCGATACGGTACTGGATGTAGGCCTTCATGCGCTGGAAAATCTGGCGAGCGGTCTTGATGGCAAGAACGATGGTGGAGAGACCTGGGGCGAGGAAGACAATATCGGCGGCGGCTTGGGCAGCCTCAGAGGCACCCTCGACGGCAATACCACAGTCAGACTTCTTGAGAGATGGAGCATCGTTGACACCGTCACCAGTCATGGCAGTCAAGTGACCACGCTGTTGGAGCATCTCGACGACCTGGTACTTGTGCTCTGGGAAAACCTCTGCGAAACCGTCGGCACGCTCAACGAGATCGTGCTGCATAGTGCCGGAAAGACCACCGTGGATGAGCTTGGTAGAGTTGTAAACCTTGGTACCGAGAGCAAGCATCTTGCAAGTCTCCTTGGCGATAGCGATAGCGTCACCAGTCAACATCTTGACTGGGACACCAAGAGCCTGAGCCTCAATAATGGTCTGGGCAGTGTCGTCACGTGGAGGGTCGAACATAGAAAGCATACCGAGGAGAACCCATGGCTCGTCGTTCTTCCTGTAGGCGACACCGAGGGAACGGAAACCACGGCGGGCGAACTCGGTGGCCTTGTTGCGGAAGAGAGCGGCCTCCTCCTCACCGGCGGCGGCAAGGTTGAGGACGGCCTTTGGAGCACCCTTGGTGCATTCGTAGCGGTCACCACGGAGAGTGCAGACGGCGACAATACGCTTGGAGACAGGGTCGAAAGGAGTGAATTTCTCAGTCTTCCAGTCGTCCTTGAGGATGTCGCGTGCCTTGGGGTAGCGCTTGAGGGTAAGGATGGTGACCTTGTCAATTGGGTCGAGGGCCTTGATGTTGTGGGAAGAGGCGAGAGCGGCGACGGCCATCATCCAGTTGACGTCCTGGCCCTCGGCGACGAAAGGCTCACGGATGGAAAGCTGGTTAGCGGTAAGAGTACCGGTCTTGTCGGAACAGAGGATATCAACACCGGCAAGGGACTCAATGGCGGTAAGCTTCTGAACGATAGCCTGCTGCTTGGCGAGGTAAGCAGCACCGACGGCGAGGGTGGTGGTGGTGACGACTGGGAGACCGACTGGAACACCGATAATAAGCATGATAAGAGCAATGGAGAGAAGGGTCTCGGAGGACTCCTCTGGAGTGGCAATGCCCATGTTGCGGAAGAAACCACCGATCCAGGAGACGAGAATCCAGAAGACGACGAGGACGAGAAGAGCCGTTCCGATGGAGTTCATGATAGCCTTGAAGTGACCCTGGTCCTTGGCGCCCTGAACAAGCATGGCGGTGCGACCGACGAAGGAGTGCTTAGCGGAGGTGAGGCAGACAGCGTAGGCCTTTCCACGCTTGCAACCGGTAGTGTAGTAGACGACATCGCCCATGAACTTGTCAACAGCGAGGGATTCTCCGGTGATGGCAGACTGGTCGGTAGCGATGAGAGAGTGACCCTGTTTGGCGACACCCTCCTCACCCTCCTCACCATCCTTCTCTTCAGTTGGCTCCTCCTCTGGGTTGAGCAGGTGTTGTTCGCGGAGTTCCTTGTACTTGGCAAAGTCCTCTGGGACATCGTAGTCGCAGATAACACGGGCATCGACAGGGACGGTCTGACCTTCCTCGATGACGACCTGGAGATTGTGGTGTTAGGAGGAGAGACGGTGATGTCGAGGGGAAGTGGATACTCACAATGTCACCTGGGACGAGCTCACGAGCGAGAATACCAGACTCCTGACCACCACGGATGACAGTACACTTCATGGCAATGTCACCCTTGAGGGAAGCGACGACATCGGCGGCCTGCTTTTCTTGGTACCAACCGACGGCGGCGTTCAACATGAGAATACCGATAATAACACCGAAATCGATCCAGTCACGCAGACCAGCTGAGAGAAGGACTGCGATTTCCATAACTGCAAGCGAGTGTTAGCCATGATGGTCTTTGATGTTGCGAATGACGAGCTGTGATTGGTGGGAATAGAGTGTGAGAATGTGGATAGGCAGACAACGCTGGCGATGCTCTGGTGCTCGCTCGCTCGCTGATAGACGGCCGCGGATTGATCGCAATTTTGGCCCGGCTCGATCTCGGCGGTATCCAAGCCAAGCTGGGCTTAGCGTCGAAAGCGCGGGCCAAGACTGTTGTTGCTGCACAACAGATCTGCAGCGGTCAATCTCGGGCGGGGAAGGCTAGCCAGTGTGGGTCGAGCGAAGCTGCACCAGCTCGAGCTTTTTGCCATGCCATGCAATAACAAAACATTGCGTTGCGTTGCCTGCTGTAATATGTGAGGAGTGGATTGATGTGAAATAGACGTACCATAAAGAATTGGACCAGTGAAGAACATGAGGAATTTGATGAAAAGGTTCTCCTTCTCGGTGGTGATCTCGTTGAAACCGAAGCGCTTGCGGCGAGACTCGACATCGTGGTTGGAGATACCCTGCTTGATGTCGGCCTCGAGCCAGTCTTCTGGCACGGTACCGTCATCAGCGGCAGCGGCGTTCTTCTTGCCGGAGCTGAACATGCCCATGATGCCTCCCTTTTTGGCGGTCTCTGCGTTCTTGCCTGGCTCCTCTTCGGCGGCAGCCTTAGGGTCACGGTAAGTAGAGATGTACTTTTGAAGAGCAGTGTACTCATCGAGGTCCTCGAGGTTGCCTGGGGCCTGAGACCACTTGCGGGACTGAGAGCGGTCGTGGTTGCCGGTTGGGTGCTGACCGTTCTCGAGGTCCTTGTCGGAAAAGGACACGCGTGGAGCGGCCATGGTGAAGGAGTGTCGAAGGTGCTCTGCTGGATGCCGATGTACTAAGGGTGTCGATTAGTGATGAGCCGGCAGAGGCCTGGTTAGGTGAGGTGGGAGTCCGAAGTCGAAGCGTGAAGGAAAAAAGAAGAGTAAGGAACCGGGCGGCCGAGGGATACTTATGAGAAATTCGATAACAAGCGCAAATGTGAGCGAGTTGTGAAGGGACTGGGAGCTGGCTGCCGTGGGAGCCACTGACGCGGGTCTGTGCGTCGGGGGACTGTGTGTATTGGGTGTGTTTGCTTTCCAACGGACGCCGGCCGCAGAGCAAAATCCGCGAAATTATTCGCAGCGACGAGCGTTGGCGAGCGTAACCGCAAACTAACTTGGGTACAGACCAGCACTGTAATTCAGGGTACTCGCGCAAAACTGCTCGCTCTGAGCCAGATTAGCTGCCGGCCGGGGGCTCGAGCAGTCACCGGCCGACCGATGGATCACCAAATGGATTTCGATGGGTCCGCAAATGGAGCCTCTCTAACCTCCCTCTCCGTTACAGACGCTGGGCTGGCTGGTGCATACGCCGTCGCTCTCGTCGCTGGGAGCACATTTGCTGCAAAGCACCTCACTACTACTGTACACTAAGGTACTACTGAAGAGGTGGTCAGGACTGAGTTACGGAAATGCTGGGGCGCGCAGCTGGAGCTCGGGTTTGCTTCACACTGCTCAAACTCTGTTCCGATATTCAGTAAGGTAGAGTGAGGCATTTTTTGATCGCTGGGCTAGGATCCACAGCGATCTTCGCACGTCAAGACCTGCCGGTTAGCACGGCGCATACGGCCACTGACCGCACCGTACAGACTAGCTTTGCTCGCTTTACCGTTTCGGAACTAGCGCTCAGCGTATCATTTTTACAGTCAAAGATAACAGCTTCGACGATGAACATGACCGAGACCGTATGAAGCACGAACTCTATTGAATTGCTTGGCCTGTAGAACTGGACTGGCACGCGAGCAACAATGCCATGAGTCGGTATGTCGAGGTCTATTGCGCAAGTATTTCATTAGTCTCTGTTTGCGACGGTATGCGCACGATCGCGCACTGTGAATGTGCTCGCGTGTCATCGTATCGTGAGGTGAGCACTGCGTCCGCACACTTGTACCAGGTACCACATCGTGCAGTTCCCGCCCGGCTTCCTGCCCTACGGAACCACAGTAGTGTGCATCACTCGTCAGTCTCATCTATCTATCTGCAGGAAGGCAGGAGCTACCCCTCCCTCCCACCACCGCGCGCCAAAGATATATCATGATGACGTCTGCCTTCCTTTTCAACTGTGACAATCAAATGCATGCTCGAATGATCGCAAATTCGTCGTCTCCCATCGCATCACAGGATGCCGCAGTCGGCCTGCTTATCGTTGATAGACGGCTGGAGTGCAGTGCAGTGCATAGTTACTGATTGTAGCGTGGTTTGCACAGTAGGCCCATCAAAAGACTTCGAACCGTATTCTGCAGCTCTATCCGTTTCAGAATGATCTATCAAGACCTTATTTCCAAGAAGCGTTCTCAGAACAGGTAGTCCCAACCAATACCGACATGTTCATTGGCCTGTTGGTCCCAGGTCGCTCCTGCCATGGCCAACCCTAAATCACACTGGCTCACGGAAGCAGCCGCAGCGGGAGCCCGAGCTAGCCCTTTTTTCCTGTCCGTCTGCAGGAAAATGGAAATTACTGCGCTGCTGCCACAGCAACGATCCAGCGACTCGTTTTATTCTTCATAAAACACTGTGGAGAGGATTAAATGCGTGATGGAGCCTGTCAGATTGCCAATCCTACCGACAATGTTTCCGCCGGTCTGGCTATTTTACGATAACGATTCAGGACGCGGGCCGAGGGATCAGGGTTGACAAGTGATTACAGAAAGGCAAATGGTAGAGTTTGCCGATAACTTTGGGGCTCCTCTGGGCGAACAGGCCAGAGACAGTCTGGGTCTGTAACAGATCGAAGACGGCGAACGCGTCTGTCGCAGCGACAAATGTCATCCGTACTCATGGCTACCACGACAAAAGTCTTAACTCGGCGGTAGAACAGCCTGGCCGCCGACAAATGGTGCGTATCTCTGATACTGTTACAGTACTGTTCGCATCCTTGTCTCGCCTCGAAATCAATTTGAATCGACCGAATGGTTTGCGCCTCTGTCCCAACCGCGTAACATCTCCGGGTTTTACGAAAGACATTTTTTAGTTCCACATTTTACTGGCCATCTGGCATCTTCCTTGGGGCTCGAGGCTGGAAATCGTCGGTCAGGGTTCAGTCGTCAAGGTCTGTCGCGTGCCTATCTTGCATTTCACATGGCTGAGACTTCTATTGGTGAGACGCAGGGCATCCTGCGACCTGCAATCTCCAACCTCATACACTCGGCAGTACGCGCCAGCGACGACACACTACTCCCTCTATGGCTGTAGGTGGCAAGATGGCACGCGACACCTCGAGGATCGCACACGTCGGCATCGGCACAGCGCAACGATCGGAGAGAAATGATTGCCTTGCTCCGTGGTGCATTAAAGTAAAATGCCGTAAGTCGCGCATACTGACTATTCTGATACAGCCTCGTACCTTCGGTTCTCGGCAAGGTGCCGGTATGCCTATTCAATATCACTCCGGCTTCATCCTCTCTGCAATAAAACCGCAAGGCAGCATCACATTCCCGAGCATCGTAATGCAAGCGGCGCAGCCTCCGAAGACATCATCGTTGGCTCGAACTGGTATGGTATACCTTCTTCAGCTGTCGCCGTTACTCCCGACATCATCCTGTCTCACGCCGCAGTAAGGTTTGCGAATATTGAGTGCTTCTATTCCAATAGGCAGACCATCGAGTTCACGGTCGAATTGCGACACGACCAATCGCATTACCCAATTTACACAACGTTTGCTGCATAGTAGGTGCTCTACAACATCTTGCGCAATTCAGATCACATCAATCTCATTGGTTCTACGTCTTTATTGCTCCTATTCTTACTATCGCATGTCGACGTCTCCTGCAATCACAGTCCCTAACGGTATTGAACGCTCCGAATTTGTGTGCTTCCGACTCATCTGCACCGTTATGCGTCGCATGCGTCTACGTTGTTGTCCGTAATCAGACCCAATCTCTATATTTATCCGTCGATAACGGCTCCCGCTTCCCAATTACGTCTACCGAGAGTTGAATATCACATCATAACAATGACACTATTGATAGAGAACAGATCTCTCCCAGCCTCGTCTTTACCATGTTCTGCCCAGATTACGGCTCATCTGAGGTTGTTGTCGCCATCGAAGGAGCCCGATGTCGTTGGCCCAGACACCCATACGAGACATGGCTGCTTCATAATGCTTGGACCGATGTCGCATCCGAAGCTAGGCACGATGATCTTGGAAGCTGATTTTCTAGCGCAAGGCACAATTCCGCGCTGTGGGTAATCGAAGCGCTGGCGAACATCTTGAAGGTTTCTGGTGGATCCCATCCAGACAAGACAGTTCAGGCACGCTACCGCACAAACCTCTGACCCAGACTGTCGCACAGCGACACGATGGAGACTGCTTCTTCGCTTCTGTCCAACCGAAGTTCGGATCGTTGTCACAGACTGCGAATGGTTCGTCGGCCCTCTTCTCCTTCTTCGTCCCGTATTTCTGTCCCGAATGCTTTGCGGGCCATGAGGCATCCGAGACTCGGCAAATCTTCACACTGACACACCTGCATGCAATAATTCATTGTCGTCATGCCAATGTCAGTCCCTGCATGAGTATTCAACTTACAGTGCACGAATGCATTTGTTTTTACTCTTCTGTCGAACTTTTTTCAGCCATCTCTCAACCATGAGACGCATCAAATTCCATTTCTGCGACAACGAGTTCGTTTACGACGTGAAGTCAATTGTCTGACTAGGCGCCACGGACGCCCTGCCAGTCGGTAAAGAAGCGCAAGAAATAGTCACTCCTTGGCCAACGCTATCAGCCCAACAACATCCCATTTTAATCATTCATGTCTCGAGTGGTTCAACACCAGAAAATCAACCGCGAGCCTCTCATTGGTGCGATGTTCCGTCTTTGCTTTCCTTGACCGACTGTGACGAGAGCTTCCGTGCTCGCTCACTTTGACCTCAAGTTCTGTTGACGTACCACGCTACCCTGCATATCTTGCCCGAACGCGGGTTAACCCTGGACTTGATGCGACACACTGTGGAGGGTTTAGCGTTCATCCGCAATCTTTCAGGGCTAACGAGTTTGTTCTTCGCTTGCCGCCGGCCCATCGATTTATTATTCAATTAATCGATCCTCACGCATCGACATGTCTTTGTGCGACGTTGGGATGTCCATACAGTAGTGTGGTTTGACACGGCTGAAATCCCTCGTACAAGCAAGACATCACTCCTTACTTGTACTCGTCGTCGATAAAATTCTGTGCGTTATTGCACGCACAGGTTCATCAGTGACACCACTGAACACCTGCTGTTCTGACATCTGCGGTCATGACCATTGACCTGTGCAGTACTGGATAAACATCACAGAAGGCCATGAACACCAGTTACGGAGACTCGTCCACTTCCACTCGCGAGACTTCCTTCTGCATTCGGCTCTATCCCGCCGTCTCCCCACGCTTGCGCGCTCTTCGTCACATAGCATCATATTCGATGGCATTTGAACAAGCAGCGATTGATAAGAAGCACAACGAAACTCGTCACTGTGATATTAATCTACAGTATGCCGGCGACAAACACCGTGTCACCATCGCACAGTGACGTAGCAAAGCACCTTGCTGACTCGAGGCCATGACAATCTCAAGTGCCATATCGGAAGCCAATGCCGGCCTCAATTGGCTCGACATGACTACCACCGAAATGACTCGCGCCGACACCCACCGCGTAGACCATCAAGCACGACAGCCATTTCCGTGTGTCTACCTCGAACAATGAACATGATCGTACATGTAGTCTATACCGGCTAATCGCTCCATGCAGAATCCCACACATCGGTGATCGAGAACGCGAGCCGTGAAACATATGCTCGTATGGCGATCACTCGAGCCTCGTAGGTCACCTCGCATGGCCAGCACGCGCTGCCGTACATGTACCTGTACCTTTTTATTGTACTGTACCCAAGGATCGACCCTGGGGCCTGGTTGCACGATAATGTCAGATAATGTCGTGGTGCGGGGTAGATATGATATGGGCTTTGCGAGAATCGGTGAGATGGGAATAGGATTTGTATCGCTGTTGTATCGATATGGAAGGGGTAACAAACATGACTTATCTTGTATTACCTCTCTGTTGTGCCTTATTACCGTCCGGTGGTGTCTGTCGCGCTTCTATCCTCGAATCGGTATGTTTTGTCGCTGATGTCGGTGTACATGTATGTTGTGAAGTCATGGTGGAGTTACTATGAGGATTCTCTGTTTTCTACCAAACAACATCAACATACTTATCTCGCACCATTCGGCATGATGAGACGATGAAATCAGAATCAATATTTACAAAGAACGAAAAACAAGACAACAAGATTACTCGATAGAAAGCAAATGCGCAATGTGCTCCGTATTCCGCGATCGAAGGCATCCTACACGGCTTAAAGGACGCGGCTTGCTTCACCAGCAATGATGATGTGGTATAAACAAAACGGTCAACCACAACGGCAAGAACTCCTTCAATTCAATCTAACAGTCAGCCGCGACCGTTCTCACCTTCCGAGCGATGAATGCCAATCGCGATGCATAACAAATCTGTCTGCGCTTCGGGCGGCCGTATGGCCGGTAGGACATGGATAATTTGACCCTCAGCTACCGTACATGCATAACTTAGAGTGCATAGAAGCTACATATGTTCGACATAGCTTATGCAATGTCTGCATTTGGAGCTCATGAAAGTAAGTTCATCCGTCGCCGTGCCTTGTGAATTTATCGTGAGCCGTAATTCGACCTTGTTGTGCTACACCTCTGGCAATCAAGACGACTGAATGGCAAGAATGCTTCATATGATAGAGCGATCGTGATAGGGTAGATACGACAAGCGCGAACGATGACTCGGAGCACGAAGCCGAACGCCCACAGGGACGCCGACTCCACGTCGTCTGGCATCGCCAATATCAACCCTGACCGCGAATCCAGCAATTCTACAGCCGAGAAAGACAGAGTATCGGACAATGATGTGTCGCCCAGACAGACGACAGACACAAGGACGACGGCTGCGCAGGAAAGCAAGAGGAGGCTACCACCATTTCTCGACCACTTCAATGCACGCGACCTGAAGACCCTCTGCCGCTGCTCAATCGCATTTTGGATGGCATCTCTCTTCGTACTCATCGAGCCGACATTGCAGACGTTCGGAAATGCTGCATTCTTCAGCTGCATCGTCGTGCTCATCCTGCCGCCCTCGGGAGTAGTCCTCGTTTTTCTCCTTGGAAGCGTCACGATGATATTGGGCATGAGTCTTGGCTGGGCATGGGGAGTCATTGCAATGAAAGCGGCACTCGCAACAAGACCACAGGCAGAGACTCTAGCTAGGGAGCAGTTGCTGGCTCAACAAGCATCTACGTTATCCACTCCTGGATATTCGCCGCTTCAAGTCCTGATCTATGAGGGCTTCATGCTTGATACCAGAGTCAGCGTTACATATTTTTGCATGGTTGGACTCTTCGTCTACTTCATGGCTCGCCTGAGGTTCCGGGTCCCAAAACTTGCCTTGACGGCCGTCTTTGCCTGGGTTGTCTCTGACATTTTCCTTACCATTGGACCTCTGATCCCTACGTTCATTGGCACAATCCCCGTGGTCCTCATCAAACCCGCCGCCGCTGCGGTCGCCGTCAACTTGGCGTGTTCTTTTCTGATATTCCCGGAATCAACGTCCCATGCTGCTCTCCACAGTATGCGCACGCTAGTCACCACCATGGAAGGAGCGCTTGATCTCACGGCAGGCTTTCTTGGCTCATACCCGGACACATCACACATGGAGCAGATGCAAGCTCTGAGACCCGCGATCATCGGAGGCTGGGCTAAACTGGAGCCAGAGATCGGGTTTTTGTTTTTCGATATCTCTTTCGGTCACTGGAATGCTCAAGACATTGCTTCCCTCAAGGAGCCTATCCGGCGAGTTGTCATCACTTCTCTCAGTCTGCTTGGATTTGAAATTCTGCAGGGGCAGAAACGAGAAAGGGTCAAGCAACTCCGGCCAGATGATGCCAGCAGCAACGACTCGAAAGAGGAATCGAAGCCTGTCTATGGCAAGCACCAGATCATGCGGAGCCTCAACTTGCTAGACGCTATAAGCCAACCAGAAGTCGGCCAATCCGTTTCTGACTCTTATCAAGCTCTTTCCCAAGCCAGCAATCCACTGCTCGAGGCATGCAGAGATGCTTTCCAGGGTATTGCTCATGGCATCCACGAAAACAATAGCAGGAGATGGTTCGGGAGGCTGTCAGCCGAGGATTTTGATCAAATGGAACACGAACATATCACCATGCTTGAGAGACTACGGTTCGAGAAGGCCAAGTTCCCTGCAGTCGCCAACGAAGCCCTCTTCGCATCTCACAACCATCTTTTCGATGAGAACGGCATCTTTCATGACCAAGCAACGCAACGACACAAACTCATCGGTATGTTCTTCGGATTCAATTTCGAAGACAGACTACTGCTGCTGGCGTCTGCACTTGAGACTGTCCTGGAGCAGATCATACGGCTGGAGAGTGAAAGGAGAACGGTGCGTCTCTGGTTCCCAACTGGCCTGCGCAAGCTCGGGTCCAAATTTGGCGCCTGGGTGTTCGGTCGAAGCCCTACTCCGACTATCGGTGGATCTGCTTTGGGCGACATGCCTCAAGCAGACAAGGCTACTATCGCGGAGCTCCAGCAGGTCTTGAGAAGCGTGCAAAAGCCTACAGTGAAGCGCGGTATCCTGTCTCGCATCATCCTCGGATTTGGACACTGGCTTGGCAACGACGAGGGTTTGTTCGCCTTTAGATTACTCCTCGCCACCGTTGCTGCTGCAGTCCCTGCTGTCTGCGTGACCTCTTCTGGGTTCTACTATCGCGAGAAGGGACTCTGGGCGCTCATCATGGCTCAGACCGGCACAGCGTCCTTCTCGGCAGAGTTCAGCTTTGGTGTTGTGGCGAGAGTATCGGGAACTGTTGCTGGAGGTGTCCTGGGAATGCTTGGATGGTGAGCATCAACTCTGCATGATCTTGTGAATGTTGCTAACTTCGCTCCAGGTATATTGGCAGTGGCAGTGGTATCGGCAATCCATATGGCCTTGCAGCTGTCCTCGCCATATACGGCATCATCCTAATGTGGCTACGTCTTTACCTGCCACCACAAATGGCTCAGGTGGGTATCATCGGTGGAACCACAACGATCTTGGTGATTGGGTACGGCTACATCGACACTCACCTTCCTTCATACGGGAATCCTGGCTACGGCTACGAAGTCTTCTGGCGGCGGACGCTGCTCGTCCTGACCGGCTTCGCCGTCAGTTTCATCGTGAGTCTAATACCCTGGCCATCCTCGCTATCACGCAACATCGCAAGCGGACTTTCCGGCGTCTTCTCGAACAAGGCGGACCACTACGCCGCGCTTCTCTCGTCCTGGAAAGACCTCGACACGCACAACAAGTACATCCCCGCCGTCGAAGCCGTGACGATCCAGCAAGCAGAAGTCCTCGCAGCCCTCTCCGGCCCGATCGCCAGCCTGCGGTTCGAAATGTCATCGAGCGTTTTCGACTCGGAGAAACTGGGCCGGATCAAGGTCATCGCAGAGTTCCTGAATTCTAGCCTCGCGCACCTGCACATGCGCGCCGCCAAGCTGTCACCAGAGCTGCGGCGGCGATTCGCGCGGTCCTCTGGTATACTCGACCACCGCTCCGTGGCGGACGTCATGGTTGTACTGGGGCTGGTGGCGCAGAGCTTGAAGACCGGCGACGCTCTTCCGGCCCGTCTGCCCACTCCGCTCGTCGAGAGTTGTATCAGGCACGGCGATGGCGCTGATCTCGAGACGTTGACGGTGGTTGTGCTTAGGCATGAGGGCTATCGCGGGTACACTGTGTGTATGAGCGCTTATCTGGGGTTCTTGTCCGGGATTGACGAGCTTGTACTCGCGGTCAAGGAAGCAGTTGGTGAAGCACATCACGTGCCTGATGATCTGAAAATAGAGTAGTATAGAGCCAATCTGAATGATTTTCTGGAAACTCACTCGCACCATCGTGTTCTTAGCGGATACAACTTGCTCATGGGCTCCACATATCTAGCACTCCAAACCTTGATGGCCAGTCTTAACTCCCTCAAAAGGTTCCTCAATTCCGCAGATCATCATGTTCAATATCGTCTTTGAAAAGAGAAAAGTTCTCTAACCATCCGAATCTGCTAAAATTCAACAAATAGACAACATTACTCCTTGTTGCTTCATCTTGTCCCCATCCTCATCTTCACCGGCTTTCAGATCCCTCAAACCAACTTGCCTAGTAGTCCTAGGATCACAATAACGACAACCACTGCCAGACCAATGCTAATTAGAAACCGAATTACGTAGAACTATTCAAAGATGATTTTCTTAGAACCATCCTTTGAGTCAATCTTGTCGTTCATGTTCTTGACCGTTTCTGGTGAAAGTGCCGGACCAAAGCAGTACGTCAAAGAAGTAGCCGACTAACAAGAAGGGCCTAGAGGACAATAAGAAGAAGATGGAGCAGAATGAAAAGCGCAACTCGCTAAGGGAAATGATTGACGAGCTTCAACATAGGCAGGATGAGAATGACAAGGAGCTAAAGAAGCTTGAGGGCAGGCTGAAGGAGCTAGGGGCATGCATGAGGCCTTCAAGGAGTTCAGACGTCGTGAGCTACTGTCCTCCGACTCGAAAGCAAAAGACGCTGGGCGAGGCACACGACGAGATACGTGAAAGGGTGAGGAATGAGGCATTCGACGAATCTTGCAAAGAGGTGTGCGATGAGGTGAATGACAATGTCTACGAGAAGGTGCGCAACGAGGTGGCTGGCAATATATGCAACGAGGCGTCTGACGAGGTGTCTGCCGAAGTATCTGCCTTTGTCTACCTAGGTGTTCTGGCGGAGTGTCTGGGCAAGTGTGCCCTCTGAGGACTGCATGTTCCAGGTTCTGGCAGTCTCCGAACTGACGACTTCAAACATGCTGACTTGTTGACAGGAGATTCTACTGCATAGACTGACCACGTACCGTGATACTACGGCATGACCGACGTCTTTTCCTGTGTTCTCGAGCTCAGCTTCGATTTCAATGAAGACTCGTGTTGGGTAGTTCACGAAGCATGTCATAAAGCATTGCATAGTCATCACTCCGTAGTGTGTACGATAATGCTACATCAGGTATAATCGTAGCCTACTGATGGCTTACCCGGGGGACTCAGAATCTGTACGAGTCGCCTACTTCGAGAGACCCAACTCCCGGTAAAACGCCTCAGTGCTAGGCTCACGACCCAAGAACTCCTTGAGCGTCTCCATCTCGTCCTGGCTACCACCCTTCTCCAGGACGGTGTGCCTGTACCTGCGTCCCTCCTTGCCGTTCATCGGGTCCTTCTTGAAGACGCTATAGAACATGTCTGTGCTGTAGACCTGACTGGAGAGGTATCCGTAGTATCCAGCATCGTACCCACCGATGAGGTGACCGAAGGTCGCCTCGCCGTTGCCCCATTCGTAGCCCGCGCCCTGCTCCTCCGGTCCGTCGAGCTTGGAGATCTCCTTGCGCAGCCGGTTGTAGATGTCGGTGATCTTCATCTTCTGCACCTCATCGTGCGACGAAGGCTCGTGTACAGTCATATCGAAGATGCCGAAGTGCAGCTGGCGCAGGTTGAAAAGTGCGTCGTTGACGTGGCGGGTGCGGATGATGTTGTTGATCAGGTCGTCGGGCAAGGTCTCTGGTGGCTGTGTTGCGCCAGACTTTGCGTTCTCGGACCATGTCTGCTTGTACGCGTCGGACATGTGCGAATAATGCTTGCTTAGCGAGCGCAGCTGTGACGGTGTCCAGCACCAGTTCTCGAGCATTTGCGAGGGTGCTTCGACGAAATCACGCACTGTTGATGTGCCGTGGAAGCGACTGTAGGTGGTCCGCGAGACGAGATCGTGGATGCCGTGGCCGAGCTGTTGCTGTTAGTATAGTCCTGTGATGCAATCTGGTTATGGACATACCTCATGGAAGAGAGTGACCACCTCATCGTGCTTGAGCAGACTTGGCTTCTTTGGTGTTGGCTTCGAGAAGTTGCAGACAAGAGCCGTGGCTGGGTATCTCCTGGTGCCGTTGTTGTCGATGAAGCCTGGCTGGAGGTTGAAATTGGCCGCATGTCCATACTTGCCATCTCTCGGATGCAGATCGAGGTAGAGATATCCAACGAAGCCACTGCCCTCCGCCTCGTCATCCCAGACGCTGAAAATCTGCACATCAGAGTGCCAGACAATGTCGTCTCCCTTGCCAGACGGGCTGGTCTTGTCGCGGTCCTCGCCTGTGACCTGAACGAAGACAAGTCCGAAAAGCTCCTCGAATATCTGCAGCATACCTTGGATACATGTCTGAAGCGGGAAGTACTCGGCAATGGCTTCTTGGTCAAGAGAGTATTCCTGCTCGAGCATCAGAGTATCATAGTAGCGGTTGTCCCAGAGGTAGTATTTGCCATCATTCTCCTTCTCCAGACCCCTCTCTTTCAGATCTTTGTTTTTGAGGGTCTTGAGCTTCTTGATCTCCTCCAGCCCACCAGGCGCGAGACGACTGCGCAGATCGCCCAAAAAGTCGTCCACCGTCTTTGGCGTCTTGGCCATCTTGTCTTCAATGCGGAACGTCGCGTGGTTTGGGTATCCAAGGATTCTGGCGGCCTCGTCGCGGAGAACGATGGCCTCACGGAATAATGGAACGTTCTGGTTGCATTTGTTCTCGTTCTCCACAAACACCTTTCGTCTGACCTCTGCATTCTTGGCGTACTTTAATGTAGGGAAGAGGTCCGGATACTTGAACGTCAGGCGAACCTTGCCTTCGTGTTCGCCCTCGCCCTTGTGTAGACCTTCCACTACATCCTTCGGTACACCCTGCAGCTCCTCTTTGTTGAGCCACAAACCGCCCTGCTCCTCGTTGAGATTCTTCTGGAAGGTGATGCTCAATTCGCTGAGCCTCTTCTTGATCTCTTTGAAGCGATCTCGCTGCGGACCGGCCGGTACACCTAGACCCATCCTGATGTAGCCCTTGTGCTCTTTCTCTAGCAGCCTCTGGCTTTCCGGATCAAGTTGTTCCTTCCTGTTCAGCGCCGCATCGACCAGCCCGAAGACGTCCTCGCGCATAGCCGCTTCAATACCATAGTCGTCCATCTCCTTCTCCGCGTCTGACGATGCATCACGTAGCTTCGCGTCTGTGGATACAGCCTGGTAGAAACCAATAATGTGAGCCTCTAATGCCATGTGGTTGTCGTCTTGGGCCATTGGAAGAAGGGCAGTCTTGAAGGAAGCACTGTCGATCTTGACATCCTTGACTATTTTGTCTTGAACAGCTCGGTTTCGTTCGATGAGGCGTCGCGTGTCCGAAATGAGCGATTCTGGGGTCGCAGTGAAGAGAGGAGGCGCCTGAGGTGGCTTTTGGTACTTTGAAGATGCCATGCTTGCGGTCGTGAGTGGTCGGGCAGAGGATGATGCCTTGAAAGGGTTCAGATGTGAGCCGAGCAGGCTAACACGTGAGGTGAAGCGATAGTAAGCCACGGTGAAGACGGCAAGGAAGACGAAGAGGAAAAGGAAAGGCCGGTAGGATCGCCTTTTACCTTGGGCAGCCAGGATTGCGGTGGTGGATTCGGTCTGATTCTTACGGTCAAGTATGACTAATGTGAAGTCAATGACGGTGTGCGGTCAAGTTACATTGCCTTCGCTGTTGAAGCTGGTCTGGACTTGACGTCTCGCGGTTGACAAAACCAATGGCACATACAACGCTAGTTTCAGCTTTGTTAGACGATTAGACCACTGTGTATGCCATCAGCTGTGTATTATTCCATCATGACTATTGTATTCATCTTGTCATTGATTATAGTAGATTCATTACATAAAAACATTACATCTATATACAGTTCCTCGGAATCCGACATCGAACGGTTGATGTGTTACTGAGTGCCACTTATTTTGTCAACCGCGGGGCTGGTCTGGACATGCGGGTATCCCCACACTGATTTGGCCACGGCATGCTCGTCATTCTATATCTCATTGCCGTAGTATCATGGCACGTGGTCAGTCTATGCAGTACAGCGACTTGAAAATTCACAGGGTTAATCAATTTAGAAATGAGGGACATGTTCAGCAAAGTTTCTGCACCAAAATGACATAATGTCTGCATTCATGATACTTTTATGTAGACAGGTGGGACAAGTGGACTGCTTCAAGTTGTGTATTGAGCTCGAAGTAGGCAAGTCTGTCTGTGAACGACGTCAGCATGTGTCCATCCTGAAGACGTCTGAAATAATTCGTTTGAACAAGTGTTTCAGCAAAAGCCTCTATTTTGTCCTCCATAGATGTAGAGTCGGATTTCAACAACGTTATTAGATATTCATCACGAAAAGAAGAGAAGAAAAAGTTGGACGAACGTACCCTTGATATGATGTCGACAAACGATCGTTAGTCCGCACCCTTGCGAAGAACGCCGATATGTATCGCAAACCCGGACGCTGGCTTCAGCTCCGCACCAACTTCTTCGTCGGAGAGCCTGTAAATGTCGAAGTAACGAAGGAAGACCGTAAGGAACTCTTCCATGACATCCGGCTGACGGAGCTGTTGAGCAACCAAACAAATAGTAGGCTTGTCTGAGAGAGACCTTTTCCTGCAGACCTCGACACACGTCTCTACAAACGGTTCGATGAGAGCATAGTTGTAGACACAGTCGCTGGCAAAGACCAAATCGACGCCGTTCTTCAAGCGGTTCACGCTTAGGAATGAACCGATGTCGTCAGACTCCCAATCGAGAGCATAGACTTCCGGAGCAGTCGCGTGATGAGCTTCCTTTCGGGACTTGGGTTTTCCTAACGAGGAGGATCCTGTCACGACCTTGAGATTCTCATCGATGTTTTCCTGCAGGAGCTTGAGGGCGTATCTTTGGTCTGTTGCTACGTAGCGATGAACCTTCGAACAGAGCATCAAAGGCACAAGACCTGCAATGCCCGAACCCAGCTCGAGAACCGAAGAGAATTGGTCAAGAAGTCGATTCTCGAACAACAGATTTTTAGGCGAAGACATCCATGATGCCAAGAGAGGACTGAGACACCAGACAGCTGCACCGGTGGTGCCTCCTTCACGCGTAGACTGCAGGATGCCCGGTGATTGCTTGATGGTGAAATCATGTGTTCCTATGGTGAGCTCAAGTACTGAGGCGCTTGAATCTATCATGCCGAGATCCCTCGAGTTCGTACCCTCGGAGAAGAGTAGAAACGTCTCTGAACCTACCTGTTATTCACTTCCGCGAGGGCTGAGCATGGCATTATACCTTCTGACGCGTCTGCAACCACATGTGCTCGATCCGTCAAAGCCTTCTGGAGGGCCATGTTGTGAAGGTCAGAAATTTGTCGTATGGTATGCACCAATACTGCCTAGGAGTAGTCTGAGTGCATGCGAAGGCTTTCACGTGGCCAGAACCATTGCTTGCAGATGTCGATAATCGTATGGTAACGTGATATTTGTGTGAAGAAAAAACGCGAGAGCCAGAATTCAGATGTTAGCGCGAAACTCGGCAGGTGACAACACGTGAGCGGGGTGTCCGTGCTTGGCCTTGCGCGGGATGACGAAGGGTGCAAGCTTATGCTGCAACCTTGCATAGCCGCACCGTGATGTGATGTGAGAGAAGCCAACCACATCACCTGCCCACCTCTACATGTCGTTTGACGGCCTCTCTTTCTCTTCACTATCACCGTCGACAGGCTACATCATGGACAACCTCAAGACATTCGTGCCGCAACCGCGCGCCTACAAGAAACCACCTTACTCCGTTGAGGCCTCTGGATACTCCAAGGTTGAAGGAGAGACCATTCCACGCAGACACCCAACTGCCAAAGACAAGTTGAAGACAACTCCAGCAGAAGGCGTCAACACTGTATTCGACATTGTCAGAACTGCTTCCGAGAGATATGGCAATGCCAAAGCGCTCGGTCGCCGTACCGTCAAGGATATTCACCACGAGACCAAGAAGATCAAGCGCAAGGATGGTACCGAGGAGGAGAAGAAGTGGTCATACTTTGAGCTGAGCGAGTACAAGTACATGAGCTTCGCCGAGTACGAGAAGCTCACACTCAAAGTCGGTTCCGGCCTGAGATCTTTGGGTATGGAGCCAAAAGAGAAAGTTCACATCTTTGCTTCTACCAGCCCTTTCTGGCTTGCCATGGCGCACGGTTCCGTGTCGCAGTCCATGAGCATTGTTACTGCCTATGACAGTCTCGGAATCGAGGCATTGAAGCACTCCATGCTTCAGACACATGCCACGGCAATCTTCTGCGATGGCCCTCTTGTCATCAAGCTTATTGAGGTCTTGAAGGAAGCCAAGGAGATCAAGCACGTCATTTACAACACCGAAGTTCCCGATTTCAAGCAAGAAGACGTGGAAAAGCTCAAGCAGGCGCACAGTCACTTGACTGTCCTCTCATTCGACGACTTGGTCTCCAAGGGTGAGAAGCACAACGCCCAGCCGGTTCCACCGAAGCCAGATGATTTGTTCGCCGTCATGTACACTTCTGGCAGTACCGGTGCACCAAAGGGAGTCCTGCTCAAGCACAGCAACGTCGTTGCAGCCAGTAAGTTTGTGGGAAATGTGTATTCCGATCATCAGCGCTAATCGTATTTCAGTTGCGGGTGTGGACGTTATCGTTGGACCATACCTCGGACCTGGTGACGGTCTTCTCACCTACCTACCTTTGGCACACATTCTCGAGTTCGTCTTTGAGAATGCTTGCTTGTACTGGGGAGGCACTATGGGTTACGGCAATCCAAAGACCATTTCTGATGCATCGGTGCGCAACTGCGCTGGTGACATTCGCGAGTTTAAGCCCACCATCTTGATTGGTGTACCTGCTGTGTGGGAGACCGTAAAGAAGGGCATCTTGGCCAAGGTCGAGAAGTCAGGTATGGTTACCAAGAACATGTTCTGGGGAGCTATGGCTGCGAAGAGCGCCATGACTAGTTCCGGCCTGCCTCTTACCGGACTGGGTACTAGTGTCGTCGATTCTGTCGTTTTCAGCAAGGTCAAGGAGGCCACTGGAGGCAGGCTCAGGATCTGCATGAGCGGTGGTGGACCGGTCTCGAAAGAAACACAGCGCTTCATCTCCATGGTCATTGCCCCAATGATTATCGGTTACGGTCTCACGGAGACTTCCGCGATGGGAGCACTCATGGACCCCTTGTCCTGGACCGATTCCGCCATGGGCGGTCCTCCAGCGTCGGCCGAAGTGAAGCTGGTCGACTTTCCTGATGCCGGATACTACGCCACAAACAACCCTCCACAGGGAGAGATCTGGGTGCGCAGCGGTGGTGTCAGCTCAGGCTACCTCGACAACGAGGAAGAGACTAAAGAGGCCTTCACTCACGATGGATGGTTCAAGACCGGAGACATTGGAGAGTTCGACAAGCATGGCAACCTCAGAATCATCGATCGCAAGAAGAACCTGGTCAAGACCCAGAATGGAGAGTACATCGCTCTTGAAAAGGTGAGTCATGAATACTGAAACTCTCGGATCTGATACTAATATGCGCTCCAGCTTGAGTCTATCTACCGCTCAGCCTCTGTCGTCGGCAACATCTGCGTGTACGCTGCTCAGGACAAGAACAAGCCAATTGCCATCATCGTACCGGGAGAGGGCGCCCTGAAGAGCCTTGCCAAGCAGAACGGCATTGAATCGGAAGACTTCAAGGATATGTGCCAAGACAAGAAGCTGAATGATTTGGTCCTCAAAGAGCTGCAAGCTCAAGGAAAGAAGGGCGGTCTCGCGGGCATCGAAATCATTGAAGGTGTTGTCATGACTGACGAGGAGTGGACCCCACAAAACGTAAGTGCTCCGTATCAAATATCAACGAAACCAACACTGACATGTGACAGGGCATGGTTACCTCTGCTCAGAAGTTGAACCGCAAGGGAATCTTGAACAAGCTTCAGAAGGAGGTCGACAAGGCATACAGCTCTTAGATGGAATCTCACCATCTTTCACATGCTCGTCGAGACGTTGTGTTATATACCGAGAACCCGTGCTCTCTTCTCACGATGGATTATGATGGCGTAGTGTCTTATAGTTTGGACGATTCCCTTCGGCGTAACTAGCAAGCAATCTCTAGCTCTAGTTTTATACCTGCGTAATTGTTTCTCGCACACGAAAGCAATCATGTTTGTAACAGACCCGAGATACAGATCATACTAGAATGCTCCAATTCACGATGTGAACCCATGCACAGTGAGCTGATGTGCTACACGGAGAGCTCGCGTGACGCTTTCCGCAGAGGGCAGGAGCTTTCCAATCGCGAACCACGTTCCTTCACTACCTTCGTCTGTGTCGCCCCATGAAACATTTCTCATCGATCTTCCGGTCTTGTGCTTATACAAATTACTTTCGAAGACCTTTACAAAGTACTATTGGCATCTTTGTACAGTCCAGAACCATGCACAAGGCACCGGCTGCGGTGCTTCAGAAGCCATTGCCTGGCGATGCTGCAACCATACACATGCCACGAGACCCCAACACCTTATCAAACTACAATGCCTGGAAGTGCGAACACGTGACTGCCAACTTTGAAATCGACTTCAAGGGGAAGAGATTGTTCGGCAATGTATTGCTTCGAATGAAGAAGCTGCACGAGGGAGCCGATAAGATCGTTCTCGATACAAGGTGAGCGATCTTTCTTCTCGAGACGTGTGGTCAGACCGCTGATGTGATCGTGGACAGTGCTCTGGATATTCAAGATGTCAAGATTGAAGGTCAGAAAGCCCAATGGGATCTTGGTGCCAAATTCGAGCCATATGGCAATCCGCTATCAATTCAGGTGCCCAACAAGCAGGGCGATGGGGTGCTTCTCGAGATCGCAATGTCCACCACAAGAGACTGCACAGCCTTGCAGTGGATGACACCTGCTCAGACTTCGAACAAAAAGCATCCTTATATGTGTAAGCTTTTCGATATATCATCTGTCATATGGTGAACTAATTGAGCCTAGTCTCTCAGTGCCAGCCGATTCATGCGCGTTCTCTACTCCCTTGCCAGGACACACCGGATGTGAAGGCTACATACACTTTTGCGATCCGTTCTTCATTGCCGGTCCTCGCTTCTGGGTTGCCCACTGGCGCGACTGATTACAAAGCTGGTAAAGACGGCGAGCCCGGGACCCTCTTGTACACCTTCAACCAACCAGTCGCCATCCCTTCGTATCTGTTTGCGTTGGCCAGCGGCGACCTTGCCAGCGCTAGTGTCGGTCCTCGGAGCACTGTCTGGACTGGACCGGACGAGCTTACTGGCTGCAAGTGGGAGCTCGACGACGACACTGAGAAGTTCATCGAAGCTGCGGAGAAAATCGTCCACCCATATGCATGGACGACATACAATATTCTTGTTCTTCCCCCATCGTTCCCTTTTGGCGGTATGGAAAACCCACAGTACACCTTCGCCACACCCACCATAATATCGAAAGACAAGCAGAACATTGATGTGATCGCCCACGAGCTGGCCCACTCCTGGTCTGGCAACCTGGTGACTAATGCTTCATGGGAGCACTTCTGGCTCAACGAAGGCTGGACCGTATACCTCGAGCGTCGCATTCAAGCAGCCGTTCATGGAGAACCTCACCGCGACTTTTCTTCGATCATCGGCTGGAAGGCGTTGTCTGACAGCATCAAACTCTTTGGCGAGGACCACGAGTTCACCAAACTGATCCCCGACCTGAAGGGCAAAGACCCAGACGATGCGTTCAGCAGCATTCCTTACGAAAAGGGGTTCACTTTCTTATACTATTTGGAAAAACTCGTGGGCAAGGACAAGTGGGACCGTTTCATCCCGCACTACTTTACGACCTTCAGGGAGAAGTCTCTGGACAGCTACGACTTCAAGGCGACCCTCCTGGATTTCTTCTCCGAAGACGGCACCGCATCGAAGCAGCTCCAGGAAGTGGACTGGGACAGCTGGTTCTACAAACCCGGCTTTCCAGAAAAGCCCAAGTTCGACACGAGCATGGTTGATGAATGTTATGCACTTGCTGAAAAGTGGGAAGCTCTGAACAGTGGCAGCGATGCCTCGTGGTCGCCATCAGAGTCTGATCTGAAGAGTTGGATGGCGAACCAAACTGTTGTGTTCCTCGAGACCATTCAGAGCTGGGACAAGCCACTCAAGCCGGAGTTGGTGGAGAAGATGGGTTCTGCCTACGGCTTCGCAGAGAGTCACAACGTTGAGCTTGTGTCAAGATACTTTGTTGTCGGGCTCAAATCAAAGACAAGGAGCATCTACGAGCCGACAGCCGAATTGCTCGGACGCGTCGGAAGGATGAAGTTTGTAAGACCGCTTTATAGAGGCCTTAAGGAGTGTGACGAAGCATTTGCAAGGAAGACTTTCCAGGAGCACAAGGACTCCTATCACCCGATCTGCAAAGCCATGGTCGAGAAGGATTTGTATGGTGACAGCAAGGGCAAGTAGAAAACCTATGAATTAGCTGCAGCAGAGAGTATCTTCAGACACCTGCATTGATTACAGAAGTTCTCAATATGTCGAATAACAACGTGTAATGAACCGCGGTATGAAGGTCAGGTGCGGGGAGGAGAGAGCCAAAAACAACGCGTTCGGAAGTCGCGTCGTCGGACCTTCCCAAACGTCATTCACGATCCCGACTTTTGTCTAACCTCACACCATTAACGCACGACAAAAGTGCGCGACACGAGTCAGCGCTTGCGCTATCGTTCTCTGGTTTCGCAAATACACAAAGGTCTGTCAATTACAATGCCACCTAAGCGCGCAAAGACCGCGGCGAAGCAGGACTCGACACGCGCTCCGTCGCGAACGACGCGACAAACCAGGAATACCGCGAATGCGATCGCGTCGGATGAGGATGTCACAGAAGGCCTAGTCAAGTCAAAGAAGACTCGGGGATCGAGAAGCAGCGCCCAGAACGAAGAGCTTATGATGGTAGCTGGAGGACTGGGCTCCAGAGACGAATCGGCAGGCGAAGAGGACGGCGCACAATCCGAGAAAGGCGTACCGGAGATATCTCTTAGGATGAGTGAAGAAGTTGAGGTGTTGCCGAAGCGGAACGTGCGAAGGCGACCAGCGAAGGTGGTGAAGAAATCAGCGCAGACAGAGGACCAAAAGCGCGCGATGGAGGACCTACGGAAGAGGATGGAGGCGGACAAGAAAGTGAATGCGCTCGGAGCGTCACCAGAACAGAGAGACAAGAGCAACCCACCAAGCCGAGAAGAGGTCGAGTCTGGCGAGCAGCAACCCGGAAGAACGCAAGAATCGCCCTCTCCAGTTGCGCAAGCAGTCCCTGGTACCACGCAAAAAGCGCCGCCGTCAGCACTCAAGGTACAGAGTACACCAGGTGTGGAAAGCTCCGTTCTCGCCCTGACAAACTTCCGGAGGAGGCCACGGCAACCGAGTCTGCTTCGCATGGTACAAGGAGATCTAGATCCCAGTCCACTTGGGGACGACACAACAGACTTTACGCTCGGGGACGATGAGGATGATTTCGCGCCGCACGACGAATCGACACCGCTTAAAATCGCAAAGGCACAGCAAGTGAACCCTCAAGCACAAGCACAAGCACAGGCGCATGAGGACGAGGAGGATGATCTGTACGGAGTGAGCCCGCAGCCGAAGAAGTCCCTAAAGCGCAAATCAGATGAGATGGAAGGCAGGCCCGAAGTCGAAGTGATCCGGTCGTCTCCCACTCGTGTGTCTTCGCCTTTGTCGTCTGCTGTTGACTTGCCCGAGGAAGATGTTACGATACCTGGGACCGCGCCAGAAGAGTCGGAAGAGGAGGCGGAGGACGATGATTCAGAGCCCAGGAGAGCTAGTGTAGACCAAGAGCTCTATGCGGACCCACTCAGCAGCCCTCCACCTATGCCGACACAATCACCCGTTAAGCCTACCTTGAAACGTGGACAACCGCGCAAGGTAAACGCGCAATCGCCAGAGCAAAGTCGAAACTCGCGACATAGACCGCAGAAGTCATTAGACACAGCGGCGTTACGAGCACTGCTTCCGAAGCGGCGGGTAAGGGACGATTATCGAAACGAGTATGATCTTCCAACCTCATCTGAGGCGACATTATCATCTTCGGAGATGGATGGGGATGAGGATGAGTTGACACACAGATCTCGAGCCAAACGGACAACGAAGCCTTCTGCCCCTAAGAAGGGGTCAGCGAAGAAGACCGCATCGACTTCGAACACAAAAAGGAAGTCCACTACAGCGAAACAAGCACCACAGCCTATCGCGAAGAGAACATATGGCCGCACCAGCGGCGTGTCTGACAAAGAGAACGATTCATCTTCCCCGCTGTCAGAACTCACGAGCGATGAAGACGAGAAGGGGCGGGAGGGGACAGGCGACACCAGCCTCGAGACCGTAGCGCCCAAGAAGGATCGACTGCCACTGAGTAACGAACTGCAGGCTGCAAAGAACAAATTCGCACAAGTCGATGAATGGCAGATGGAATTCGAGAGTGCTCCTAGTCTTGGTGCGGCGGGCAGTAGTAGTCCGTGGAGATAGTTGTAGCTGTGACGAACACACGACAGCGTCAGTAGCTCTGCCATCGAAACACATGTACATATCCGAATATCTGATTATGACTATCTAATTGATCGAGTATGTAAGGAACCAAATGATCGGGACATATATCAGTCTTGGCGTGTCGCGAAGCTTTGACCCTAGATTGGATTTTTGGTATGCGGCATCGTCTACGACAAGTCTTCCGAAATCATCGCTCTTTCGATATCGACAACAGCCATGTCGAAGGCGGTCAACTCTCCCACCGGGAGACTGCTGCGCAACTCGCGGCTGTTCTCACTGCCGCCTCCTCTTCCTCCAGCACCAGTGGACGGCGTCAGCCCCATTGGGCAACTTCGTTCGTCCGACACAGCGACGCAACCATATCCGATACGACAAGCCATAGCAACGCCAAAGTCGTCACGGCATCGAGGTGATTGGGGTCTGAAAAGGCCACTGCCACGAAAGTCCACCAGTTCGTCGACGCCGCATCTGCGAATTAAGGCGATCGACAATGATGCTCATATCACGAACTTTGAATCCGCTGCGGATCACACTCAGAATCTTGCCAAATGGCAGGAGATGAACATTGTCATGAATGCATCTTTCGAGAGGAAAGACTCCGGCTTACGCAACGACAATCGTATTCCTACAAGCGCTTTTGATGAGTCCGTGGATAACACGATTCATGTTAGTTCTTTGGTGCACGAGACTGGAAATAACGTTTTCAGCGACATCAACAAACTGGAACTCGGACCCGAGCTTGCAATGTTGAGACATAATCTTCCCGAGGCGCAGAAGAGGTGGAAGTCGGAAGGACCATGGCTTGCGAGCATGACCGAAGACGAGTTTGAAACATATCTTCATAAGCTGAGGACTCCGAAACACCGCGAAGGCTTTCTCCAGTTCGTAGGAAACGTCACAAGGCAAGAGAAGCGAAAGGCCGAAGAGGCTCGCGTGCAGCAGGAGAGGGGAATCACGGGAGAGGACGCGGCCGAAATTGAGGCTGCTAGTCAGCTCAGGGCGGGCGAACTCGAAGCCGTTATCAAAACTTTGCGAGAAGGGGGGGGAGACGAGGAAACGATCGGCTTTTCATCACCGATGGCTACTCTGATGCGAGAGTATCTGGATCTGCCAGGATTCGTTCCTGATGCCCAGAAGGCGAACAAAGAGAGCAACACTCAAGCAGTGAGCAAAGAGATATTGGAAAGGAGCATGAGCATAATGACAAAGCATGTGCGCGACATGGATATCCAGCCACCTCCTGTCACACATCTTTCCGGCGGTTTGTCGTACATCCGTACCAAGGCGTACCTCGAGAACCACCCAGTCTGGGGCCCTCAAGTTCACCACACACCGGTAGAAGCGCGCGTGGTCAGGCCAAGTAAGGCTGGACAAACCGCCTCTGATCAAAAGAATTTCATGCTTGGACTGGGTGGCTTCATCACGGCCGACCCATCTTTGACCACCATGACCAGTTTTAAACCCACTAATGGTCTTGGCGCAAACCCAACCGAGCACCTTGAGGATGTAGAAGGCGGCACAAAAGTATGGGTCAATGCGATTCAAGCATACATGGACAAGGCAGGTCGTGTCCACATTCAATTCGACAAAGCACAGTCAGAGACGGTCGGTGTCAAGACTGGTAATATACCACAAGACAGACTTCACGACATCAACCCTCTGGACAGCACCAATTTCGCACCCAACGAAGCTGAGCGTGGAACCCCTGATAACGGAAACTACGGCACCAGTCTACCGGGTACTCCAGGGCAGGCAATGAACAGGTACAGACCATATAGACCAAGGCCAGACGTCAAGTCTTTCGACAGCGAGAAGATTGAGGACAGGAACGCCGTCAGGCAATTATTGGCAGATCAGTACAAGAATTGACTAATGTGAGGTGGTCATTTATTGGTCGACACGGGAGTTGGCCCTGTTTGCATAGTTTGGCGATGATGAATGCCAGCCATGTGTATGTTAGTGTATAGATAGGAAATCAAGACGAATTCACTGCTTCCTGAACACGCATCTAACAATTCCGCCTCATACAATGCACCAATTATATAATTCTGGCATAGACGACATAATTCTGCACAACGCATTGTGCAACCTTGAGCGCGGTTCGCGGCACGGGACGCCAAATATTCTGGGCGCCGAAGCTTTACCGGTAAGCGAGCGACCCTCCGTGGGCAAGGAAATCTTTCCAGCCAGCCGAATTGCGAACGACCTCACGACGACCATCGACAACCACCTAAACCACCCAATACACGCAGCACAACCGCAAACATGGGTCGCGTTCGTACCAAGACCGTCAAGAAGTCCGCCAAGGTCATCATTGAGCGTTACTACCCAAAGTTGACTCTCGACTTCGAGACCAACAAGCGTATCTGCGATGAGATCGCCATCATTGCGTCCAAGAGACTGCGCAACAAGGTGTGTAAAGCCGCAGGACACCGATTCCAGGAGGAACAACAAAGCGACGGACAGTTGCTGATGGATTCTGAATAGATTGCCGGCTACACCACCCACTTGATGAAGCGTATCCAGCGTGGCCCAGTCCGCGGTATCTCCTTCAAGCTTCAGGAAGAGGAGCGTGAGCGCAAGGACCAGTACGTGCCAGAGGTGTCCGCCCTCGACTTCTCGCAGAACAGCGAGTCCGGCATGCTCGATGTCGACCAGGAGACCAAGGACCTTTTGCGATCCATGGGCGTAAGTACCACTGCTCACCACGGGCCGGGAATCATTTACTGACAACAATCACAGTTCGACTCCATCCCAGTCAACGTCGTCGCTGTTGCCCAGCAGCAAGTCGCCGAGAGGCCGCGCCGCTTCGGTGACCGTCTCCCTCGCTCTTAGATGTTGGATCGTCTGTCGATCTGATCTGTCTGCACAAGTCGAAGAGAAGCGTGTCTGGGGAGGAATTTGGGAAGGAAAAAGAGCATGGAGGATCACAATGCATGATGAACAAAATGGATGCAAGGATATCGATCATGGCTACGGCGCAATAGCTAGGAACCAGATGATCACAATGGGATGCTTTTCTTTCTCAAACCAGGTGTCGCCCGTTCCTCCGCTGTTGCCGGCGGGGGAGTGTGGCTTGATTGCCAATGTTCTTGTGTGTTGTTGTCATGTGGTGATACTGAAGGGAGGTGGATGGGTCTTGATATGGGATTGCGCACAGGTAAGCGAGTTTTTCTTTCATTACAGAGAATTGACGAGGGTGGCCACGAAACAACACAGATGCCTCGCGTCTGCCATGCTGTGGTCATTGGCTGGTAGGTTTCAGCTGGGCTTTGATTGGGTGTAAGTACCACGTTGGCGGACATGAAGAAGGGTATGCGCCCTATCAACTCGCATCTAAGTAACTAGCTCTATCATTAATGCATAACATCACTTGGCTCACTCCATACTCTAATTCCTTATAATCGTTATATGACTGTGGAGAGAGACCGTTGTGTTCCGCAATGCATGAGAGCACGACTTGAAGGACGGCTCGGATACTGTGGGACGTGTTTTGATGAGTGGCCAGCACTATGCACCTCCCAGTGGCTAGCGATGGATATACCTTATATCATTCATCCTTGCCGTTGTTACAGAGTCCGCTCAGTCTACGTGAGTAGCTCAGTTGTATCGCCCATGCCCCGTGGGAAGTGTCACTCTTTGTGGTATCAATGCTACGGTATCGTCTCAGGTCAATAGGCTGAGCGACAGTGAAGTCTCGCCGCACTCTTCGTAGAAACCAGTCATGGATATAGTCATGTCGTTCTCATTAAGTGATTAAGTATACTATCCAGCCTCAGACCAGTTGATGAATGCGTACCAGCATTACCCTTTCCGTTCCTCATCCATAACGCCTCTATAATGTTACATTCCCATCATGACCATCCTCGATCCTATTCCCTGTCCCGTGGATATCCTCAAGTCATTTCCTCATATCACACCTCTCAAATGTACTCCCAAGTGCCCTCAGTAACGGCAGGCAGCTCCTCAACCACAGCATCGAAACCAGTGCAAGCCGCGGCGAATGTAATGCTCGGCAAAGCAGCGAAGACCTGGTAGACACCGGTGCTGTTACCCGCAGGGCAAGCGACCCAGCTCACGCCGCCGGGGCCAAAGTAACCACCAGGTGTGCCGCCGTAAACAGTGACCTCGTCCGAGAGCTCGTTTGGCTGTGCTGCAGAGTGTGGCTCAGTAAACGCCAGCGCGCCGTCGGTCTGGATGAATGTGGCCTGACCACCGGGGACAATGGCGCTGAGCGCGCCAGGCAAGAAGACGGTCTGTGGGCTGCTTGGGCAGTCCCCGACGGCGGCTACTTCGGCGGGGCAGTAGGTGGTTTGTGGGCGGCCGAGGTAGATGTAGCCGCCGCTGGCGGAGAGGTATTGGCCGTTGAAAGGCGCGTTGACGTTGTTTGCGAGGAGAGTGAAGGGGCCGTCGTACAGAGGTAGAGGGGCGAGGGCGCCATTTGTGCAGCTGAGAGGAGTCAGTGGTGGGACATTAATGGAGTCAGGTCGGGCGATGTTTGTGAGGGGGCTGTGTCCGCTGTTGACTCTTCCGGTTCTGTGTCCAACATTTCTGTATCCGAGGTGACAAGAGAGAGAGGTGTGGAGACTTACGTGTACATGTGCACGTCGTAGCAAGCGCCGTTGCAGTTCACGTAGGACTGGCCGTTGACGATTGGGCAGAGGACTGGGTCGTCGCTTGCGCATGTGTACATGGTCGGGTCGTAGATAACACCGCCGCAGGTTGCAAGTGGTGTTGGTGCAGCGGTGACGGTGTATGCCAATGCGGCGATACTGGCAGCGAGGACGGAGGTAGAGAGCATTGTTGCTGGGAGTGAGTCTTGGTAGTGTGCAAAAAGGAATTGTTGGAGAAATATGAGTTGATGGTTCGAAAGAGAAAGACCAGTCGAGCAGATTGCGTTGTTCAAATATGTGACAGAGCAGTGAGCGGTGAGTGCCGAATGACGTCTGATGTCAGGCGACGGTTGGCAACAAGAACCCAGATATGTGGGAGAGGACGGGAGTCGTTTGCTCTTTGCGTTCTGTTGTCGTGTAAAATGTAAGGCAATGTAAAGTGATGCAATGCACTGTTCGGTTTGGGGCAGGAGCAGATGAACGGTAAGGGTGAGCAGTTGCAGTTTCAGTGTTTGTTGATCAGTTGAGCACAAGAATACCAACTGATGTGAAGATATGATCCTCCTTTATATCAGGTACTACCTACTACTGAACACAATGATGTACAGGCATCTGTATGTGAACATGGCTGGCGAGTGCTGGGAGCACGAAGGCGAAGTCAGAGTCTGTCACGTCGATTTGCTTGGTATGAGGGGCATAACTCATATCAATGACTGCCTTGGCTCCACTGCTTGCGCATATAGTGCTTGCTTATTTGCAATGTCAGAAGCCTATTTGCAGCTACAGCAAGTCAGATGTGTAGAAGAGATGAAGTTGCGGAGCTCAAGGGGTTGGAGATTTTTGGAGATGGCCGGTCACGGGAGGCTGCAGCTCCACCTGAAAAAGCGGACCCACAGCAAACACAAACACGATCACTCTTCTTTCAACCACCTGATTACACAACTCACGCGACACAGGACTTCAATTGTGCGAGCAGTTGTTTCGCATGTAGATGTTGTGAGCAGTCACCGAGTTAAATTTGGGAAGATGTAGTGTGCTCATTTCATTCGGGCCGTCCACCCTGGGTATTTCATCATTCATACAGCTGGCTGTCTAAATCAAACGCGCAGTGGATTGACTTCGCAATGCCTGTATCAATCCATGCAATCCTTGCCCTAATGCAAACGCGTATCACGCACTGCTTGATGAAATCGTGCTTGCTCTTGCGGGCTCTGGCACTGTGAGTCGCGCCGTCGTCCTTCAACCTTGGAACAGCAGTCCGGCGGCATACTCAACGTTACCACCCGTCGCATCCAGAGCGGCGATGGCCTCTTGTCGGGAGAATCCAAGACTTTGCAACTGGTCGATGGCCTCCTTTGGATGCGATGCTTGTTGCTGCTGCGCTGGACGTTGTGCAGACGTAGATGCAGTACCAGGTGTAGGCTGCACTGCAGGCTGAGGGGTAGTGTTGGAGTTGGAACCGACCGTCTGCCCGGCGCCTCTGAACTTGCTGTTTGATGCCTCCTCACTCGACCCAGCAGGCTTCACAGTGCCTGATTGCGTGCCGATCTCGGTTCCGTCTGGACCGCTGATGGTAGGTTCCGCCTCTTCTGACCACTTTGGAATCTCATTCTCCGGCAAGAAATCCACCTCGTTACCGTCAAAGACAAGCTTGTTTCTCTTCAGATCGATGCAGCCTTGGTAGCGCTTGAGCATGTCAAGTCCGAGGAGGAGATCCACATCTTTGCCTTCCATGACTGTAAAACTGCATGGCAAGACTGCATTACCGATGCGGATGTCTGCAGAGTGTACGCGTCCGAGAATCTTGGCGGTACCGACACCCCTAGCAACACCAGAGTACCGTGTATCGATCAGGCGCATGATGCCACAGGCTTCAGCGCAGGATGGCGACATGATTGTTGTCTGTGCTCCACTGTCAACGAATGCCTTGACCTTACGTCCGTTGACTTCCGAGTTGATGTAAAGCATGTGTACACGACCAAACACTGTATTGCGTCAGTAGGTCACACGGGTCACAAGACGGTAGGACAAACTAACCTTCAGGATTGTGCTCGTACGCATGTTGCAAGTTCTCCATAACACGATCCTGGCGAATGATCTCCTCGATCTTGCGCTGCGCATCGACATTGAAAGGGTCCTCATTCAGCAGCCTCATCTGGTTCTGTCTTTCGCGTTCGCGATCCCTCTCCGCTCCCATTAATCCCTCAAAGATCTCCTTGAATCTCTGCTGGTCGTGGACGGCGTCGGCAAGGTCTGGCTGCTGTTGCCGAATTTGAGCGAGCTGTGCTGGGTTTCGGAGACATCCCTGCCTCATGCTCTCGATTTGGCCCGGTGAAGTCATTGCTCCCGCGTCGCGTGGCCCCGAAGACTGGGTCTGACCACCGCGTCGTGAAGGTTGTGACTGATTTGGGATTTCTTCCTCCGAGACGAGCAAAGCGATCATCTCCCCATCTTTAATGTTCAGCTCTTCCAAGGTCTTGTCGTCTCCTTGCACAGGTTGTCCGTTGAAGTAGAGGAGCTGCCGCGAAATGTCAAAGCTTGTCTCTGCGTTGATGTAACTCTTGAGGTCGGCGATGGTGAGTGAAGATCCCACTTCGAGGTTGATGATATCTTGATCGAGTTGGTGGTTTGGCGCCGTGACGTGGATATTTATGTTTGGCCTGGTGATGACTGGTCAGTGACTGACCGAAGTACAAAAGGGACTTTTGACACTGCAGTATCACCTGTGGACGAAACTCACATGATGAAGTTGGATTATGAGGTTTGCGGTCCGACCTTGCGTTCCGAACTGTATGCAGGTCGCTGGTTTGGGGCGATAGACTTGAGATCGTCTGGCTGTGTCCTGATGATGTCGGGGTTGAAGTGACACTAAATCTAGTGATAGGTCTGGATCCAAGGAAGCCGGAAGCACACGAGATGTAAGGCGGAAGAGATATTTTGTAGTGACACTGTCACATGCGTGAATTTGCACAAGCGGTGGGGCCAATATAAACTGGTTCCTTCACGCGTTGGAGAATGTGGTGGAAGCGGATTGAAGCCTTGGATTCCAGGCAGCGAGTGGTGACGCCGAGTAATATGTCAGCACTCCAGACTCGACTCGTGTGGAATGAGGCGATGGTGATAATAAGATTGTCTGTATGGCAGAAAGAGCGGTCAGTCTTAGATTGCGCGTGTATTGTGGTAGCGGAGCCTTTGTGCGATTTCCGGATTGCTGGTACTGGATAGTGGGATGCAGCATTGTGTGGATGGATTGACAGCACATGTGCAGCTGGCGGCATGGCCCATCGCCGTTTCATGATGCCATGAACACTTCTCACCCACGGCTATGCTGTTTGATCGATAGAACAATTGTGTTGATATCGACAAGAAGTACGAAATATAGCAGATTCCACAGGATGAATTGCTGCACAGAAGAGCCCTGCATTGCTACTGAAATCGCCGACCTTGCCTCCAGTCTTCTGTATACATCGAAAGCGGGGAGTTTTCTCTACGTCACGCTTTAATAATAATAGAATAGCTACATGTACCTAGGTACCTTCCGCTGGCCGAGCGACTGAGGTGCTCCGTCGCCGCTGTATCTTGTTCAAAGGATATCTGTAACCGAGTCATATCAACTACTCAAGTCAGCACGCTTCTCAGAATCGTTCCATGTTGTGAGCATAGCGATACACCTCGCAGATCATGCTCAAGTCTCAGCTACTAAGGGGACACTATATGTCCGCCATCGGCAGTAGGCACTCTGAACAACGCGTATGGCTTCTGGCGTCTGTCGGTGCCTGGAAAGTAGCCAGGGCTGCGCCAGAGCTGGTTTTCCGTGAAGTAAAGGTAGTCTTTTCCAGTGGTGTCTCAACGGGAAAGAGGAATTCCTTGAACTCGTTGGCGCTGGACCAACCAGTGGAATAATCGTTGGCGCCCCGCTTTCTTGAGAGGAAGGAACACGTTCGTGACGCGGGGCTGCCCTGCGTCACCGCATCTTCGAAATCTGGTAAATGTATATCATTGGATCTCACGGTCTTCTAAACCATGTCGCCGATGTGAATCTCCCGTAGCGTATCTGCACTCATCCTATCCGTGTGTCCTTGCAACCAGGTTCAACCTCATCTCCGAGCGCTAAACCGGCCCGACTCGTTACAATATCATCAACCGGAAGATCACGAACAGCAACCTTCAGTCCTCCTCCCAAGACCCGACCCGCAGTTTCACTACGGCCTCGTCCACACATTCCACGATGCCACGAGATCTTTTTCAAAAGTCAAGCGCGCCTGAAGAGGTCAAATCACCAGAAGAAATGTCAGAGGAACAGACCGAAGAGAGATCAGCAATGATGGCCTCGCCATCCCCGAGCACGCAGACTTTGAAACAAGACACCTCGGTCAAGCCATATGTACAATCATTGACCATGCTGGACCTGGAGAGCTGCATCAAATTGGAGGAGGCCACGTTTCCGCCGCAGGAAAGATGCAGCAGAGAAAAGGTAAGCTCTCTTCCGTGTTACTCAGAGGTTACGCAGTATGCAGCAGATATACGACGCTGCAGCACACGACCGACTTCTCGGAAACCATGCATAAGCATCGTCTGAGGCAGCCTTGTCATCTGAAGTATTTCATCGGAGAACCCACTAACAGCTCCTAGTTTAACTACCGTCTATCAAAATGCGGCGAATTATGCATCGGACTCTTCACATCAGCCGATACCGCAAAGGGCAATTCCGATAACGACTCCTCCACCGCAGCCGATCCCCTGGAAGCAGTGACAGTGCCGACCTCTCAGCCCGTCTACTCAGGCACGCCTCAACGCAAACAAGTCCTGCTCGGGCACGTGATCGCGACAAAAACCACCAACGAGACAGTCCACGACGACGACATGGGCCTGCCGGACGACTGGTCATCGTCGGCTCCAGCCGTCGGTCACCAGAAGGCCGGTCGCACGGTGTGTATCCACTCGTTGGCGATATTGCCTGCTTTCCAGCGTCAGGGACTCGGACGCATGTTGCTCAAGAGCTACATTCAGCGCATCGAGTCTGCGGGGTTGGCGGACCGGATTGCGATCATCTCGCATGAGCCGCTCGTGGGTTTCTATGAGAGCTTCGGGTTCGAGAGTAAGGGACAGTCGAAGGTGCAGTTTGGTGGTGGTGGATGGACTGACATGGTGTTGGAGTTCAAGTCGTCATGATCTTGTTAAAGGAAGCCCGATGTAAGGTCAGTCAGCCTGCCAGTCACGCTGTGTATCGGTAAAAGTGCCAGGGACTTTTTATAGCATCACTAGTCAACCACTTATCACAACAGAAAATTATCGAAATAAACGTTGATCAGGCCAAGCAGCCCTATTATGTGGAACTCAATGCGGGAAAGTGTCTGGTGTTATGGTCCTTTCTTCTCCGTCAGGAGGAAGTCCCTGGAGACGAAGACAAGGCAGACGACGAGGTGGACAAGGAGGTCCTACTTAGACCTAACCGCGCTATACCGCCTCCTTACTCGTCCGTGAGCGTGGCGGTAGATGCCTCAATGAATGTATTGTTAGTATGGCGGAACAGCGTTTAGTAGTGATGATTACATGTACTCCAAATAATTCGCTCGAGGTTGCCTAGCGCGCAGAGACCACCCACATTTGACGAATCAAAACGACCAGATGCTATAAGGTTCATGCTAGCGCAAGTAGTTATGATAAATGCAACAAAGTGAAAGGCAACGTGAAGAGTCACATTGAGTCAGATGCATACATACAAACACCAAGGTAGCATTCAACGACCATATCATGTGCATTTGAGAGATGCAATGTGCTAAATACATCCGTTTCTCCTATGGACCTCGAACCGAGCCAATAACACATCTGCTTCTGGTCATTCCAGCACATTCACACTATAGATCTACAACCAATACTTATTACTTACAGCCCGCTCTGCAAGCCATCAGCCCTTCGATATGGCCTCCAGGCTGACACCAGAAGACCTCTCCGCAGAAACGGCCCCAAACTCCACACAATCGACCACTATCAGCTACCCCGCTAGACAGCCTGCAGATTGCGACATACCCGTGTCAATCGAAAGCTGCGCCGGCCTCGAATATATCGGCTTCAACACGGACACTGCTACAGAGATTTGGAACAGATGGGATGGTCGCCCTGATGGCGAGTTCAACCCTGATTCCCTCTGGGATTACATCTCTGCTCACATTGCACGACTCCATTATGTCTTCGGTCACCTTGCACCACTCGACACCCCGCCAACAAAATCCCCGGCCGAGGCCATGACAGACCTTGGTATTCGTCAAGACGTACAGGATGGCATCCTGCACCCGGACTATACCGAGATCTTTGAAACGCAGCCGCTCCATTTCTGGCTCACGGATACTCTCAGGATCAATTATTTCCACATTCTCGAAGTGCTCGGCCGTTCGCAAACCGTGGCCACTGACATCAAGGGCACAGGTGCGATCAGCCAAGAGAGTCGCGAGTCTTACTTCAAGTATTGCACTGTGGTGGACACTCCTTCTCCCCTTCTTGATGGCCACACTGCCTTGTACAACGGCAAAGCCGCACCAGAAATCAAAGCGACACTCACACCGCTTGTCGACAAGAACGGCAACATCGACTTGTACTGCCTTAGGAGCTCAGACCCTGGGGATTTCAGCCCTAGAAGGGAGGCTCAATACTGGAGACTAGAGAAGGAGACGGCCGAGAACTTCCTGGAGTATGCCCGCCGCCGTAATCCGAGAGCAGAAATGTTGCTCATCCGAATGCAAGTCCCTGATAACTTCCTCGAACCCTTCAAAACGGAGGATCTCTACTGGGGTGCTGACTGGAGGGAGTATGTCTGGCGGTGCAGACACGGTGAACGATTGGCCAAGTTTCGACACCTGTGGAATGATGCAGACCTCATCAAGGGCCATATTCTGCGATTGGCTTACAAACGCGTCGACGAGATCAAGGAGGGGAATATCCAGACTGACATTCTTTATGAACACGTGATGGCAATTCCACACACTGGGCGCAAGTCAACCCAGTGGGCCTTCATGAAAGAAGACATTGTCGATCGCTTGGCCGAAGCCATCGAGGGCAAGATGCACATCACGGTCAAGCCTGGTCTGGACACGCTGGACACACCGGAGGGAGCGAAAAAATGATGAGACCGGGGCGACAAGAGTGGGCTCAGTAGGCCATCAGCGTGGTCAGTAATTTAGTGTTTCAGTATGCCGAGTTTGCGGTCTGTTCAGTATCACTCTGTGAACATGACATTGTCGTGAGATGATTTCTTTTTGTCCATTTCATCTGCATAGCGCAGTGCCAGAAAAGGAAAAGGATTGATTTCCCTCAATAACTCCATGTGATTTTCGGGTCCATCCACGACCCATCCGTCAAATGCCCATATCAACGAACATCATCCATCAAAGAACCCTTCCCCACTGGCAACGACAATCGACATCATTCCAGATCCAACAAGGTCCCATCTCATTCCGTCCGCCGTGTCATGCTCGTTCGATGAAGCTGCAAGGGTTCGAAAATTCGCGAAGAGGTTGATGAATCGTTTATGCGGTTGTTGGGCCACGAGCGCCCTTTGGTGCGCCTGACTGGAAGCCATTGCTGAACTTGCGGCTGATGTGCTTGAGGGTCCTCATGCGGCCAGTACCGGTGGTCTTTCTTCTCTTGGCCTTCTCACCCCAGTTGTCTGTCGTTGTATTAGTACGCATGAGCAAAGGAGTGGTCGTGAATCGGCGGCGGAGTAATCGTGTGGAACGGTCGAGTAGCGCTATGCGATAGTGGTGACAGGTAATGGTTATGAGAACGTACATCTTCTGATGCTCTTGCTTGGGTATCCGCAGTTGGAGCAAGTGTGCTTCTGAACGTGGAGGGATCGGCTGCCTGCAATAGCGACATGTCAGCAATTGCTCATGTCATGCCATTGATAATATCCTCCTCATCTTTTTTCGCAGCTCTCGAAGTCCAGGATCATGGGTCGCACATACCGCAGCGTCTGCACAGAACGTGCGTCTTGTTGTGGCGTTTACCGAAGGACGAGGTACCCTTAGCTGTGGTTGTACGTTAGTGTTGGACTCGACATGCGCATTCCATGGATAGACGAACTCATCTTGGCGGTGTTGTGTCTTGATCGTTAAACTGATTGTCGTCGTCGACTTCGACTTTGCGCTTGACAACTTTTCGAGAACTCGGGCAGGACGCCGGAGCTCGGAGCAAAGTGTTCTTCCGGCGGATCAAAAGCGCTTAGCGCGACTACAGCGGCTTGGCGGGCAACCACGACCGCCAAGGCCTGCCTCTGGGGCTCCCAAATTCTGAGGCAGAGCAGCTTCAAGTTGCGCATCAGTCATCACGCACCGCTTTTGTTACAGATTGACTCGATTAGACATTCGCGAGATGACTGCGATGCTCTCATGCGCATAGGGGGATCGCGGGCTCTCTTTGCGTTTGCAACAAGCCGAATGTATTCTTCGTCAGCCTGAACGACCCTCACAGCTATCTACAGAAGCCTGCCAAACACATCTTCCATTCCGTTTTTGTCCACAAGGACCATGTATGATGACCTGATCCGGCTCGTTGCCGGACGGATGTGTAACAACTCCACCTACCGACAAGAGACCTGTAACACCAGACTGACTCGGGCTACATCATATTACGCGCATGATGCACACCTGCAGGAACAGACGAAGGTTGCCACAAGGTTTTGCCCCTGACAGCTCGCCTCGTTGCCATGTATGAGCGGCATTTACCTTGAAGTTGACTCAGAAACCTCGACAAAGAAAGTTCCGATGAGGTCAAGGTTCTGTTTATTGCATAAAAATGTGGGAAGCAGGTGTTCTCAGGTTTCATCACATCGTTCCAGAGCGAAATCTCTTTACCATCCGCCGCCAAAAACATGCTCAAACTCCACCGCGATGACCAAATACCGCTGTCTATGTTCAATAGTTTGTCGACAAGGTTAGTTGAGGGTTCTTTTTCCGCTCAGGTACGGAGCCAATCCACTACAACATACCGGTTCATTCGTTCTGTCAAGCATGGAATTTCTACATTCGTCTACTTCCCTATAACCTTATGCATAGGATCTTGTTCATTGGCTTTCGGATGCATGTAATATATATATGACAATTGTCAATCACGAAGTTTTCACGTCTAAATCTATTCCTGTCTTTCCTTATCCCAAAAAACTGACACAGTCTTTACATCTTACTTTGCTTTGTTTCCGCTGGGTGCTCAAGCCAACACCGACATCTGCACGTCAAGCACGACAGTATGCGTACCAACAAAGCATTGGCACCGCTGGTCCTCGCGGCTACAGCTGGCGCCCTACCAACAGCATTCGACTCAAGCAGTGACACCATTGGCCTCCTGATCGAGAATCTCAATGGCGGCGACATCTACATCTCCGGCGACTGGGCAGCAAAAGACATCGCCCGGTACGGCAGCGCAGCCATGCCGAACCAATCACACATCCTCGCGAACGGCAGTTCCGTCTTCATCAAGGCATTCCCAAACACATCACCAAAGTACTACTTCGGCTACACCCCAAACGAGGCAAGCCCAGCAGTAGGCGTCAAGCGCAACTCGGACATCGTCTTCGAAGCGACCTTCGTCGACGAGAACGGCAAGACCTTCTACGACGTCGACGTCGAGCGCGGCTTCTCCGTACCGCTGTGGTGCCACGGATTACAGGAGCAGTGGACCGACGGCAAGGGCTGCGAGGGTGATATTCTGTCTACGTGCCCGGAGCAACTGCAGCACTTGGATAAGGATGGTGTCATTGATCAGTGCAGAAGCGAGCCTACAAAGATGGATATCAAGCGCAGGCGCAAGTTCTGTCCAAGGGCGTATATTGTCTGGGATGACGACAAGTGGGGTGTCAAGGCCATCAATACCCCGGCGTCGAGTGGTGAGCTTTCTGTCCTTTGTCTTCTCAATAACCGTTTTACTGACTGGTGCAGTCGTTGTGTGCACGATCACAGATCCGAAGAACTCGACAAAGACTGCTAGCTTGAGACCTGTCGACGCATGATTCGACGCTACGTATCGCGGCACATGTATAGAGGGATATGACAAACGCCTGACGACATATAGAGTGATCCATGATTGGTCACATTGGCTTTCGACTGTACAATAGACTGATCACGTATGATAGACATGGGGAAGAACTTGACATATAGAAAAGCTTGGTATTTGTTGTCTCTCGTTCGAGAGACTAATTCATTCGCTAATTCATACTCTGTCGACTCCGTGTTCAGTCCATTACTCCTTCTCCAAATTCAATCTTCCAATCACATCTTCCGTTGAAACTTGAATGCTGGTGCAAGCCTCTGACATGGCTTCTGCACGCTGTCACTTCTCCTCGCAACCAGTAGTAGCGGCATCAGCGGCTGAAACCACGACGCCGGCGTTGTAAGGTATCGAGGCGAAGGAGAACGCAGCACTAGTATTGACGTAGGTGTAAGGATGAACATGCATCAGACGTCCAGTCGTCATAGCAGCGACCGAGGCAACACTGTCGTTCTCAGACATGACAGAGGCCGACAAAGTAGCACTGATGTTGTGGTAGCCGTGCGGATGGGCATGCATGGGACGTCCAGTGACCGTGGTAAGCGTGGTATGGTGAGGCTCAAGGGCCGTGGTAGAGTTGCCTTGACGCTCGGTGTTGCATGGAGTGCACCATCCGTCAGTGCTGCAACAGCCGCCGAAAGGACCACTTGGGTCGCAGGTCGCACCCTCCCAGTCACATCCACAGCGAGCGTCCATACGAGGGCCCGTGGAAGCGCAGGAGTTCGATTGGCGACGAGTCATTTTCTCAGTACAGCTGGTGCAATAGCTGTCGATGTGTCAGTAAATTGCGATTGCACTGAGCAGTAGGAACTTGCCCGTCAGCGCTGCAGCATCCACCAAAAGGACCGCTTGAGTCACAGGTGGCGCCCTCCCAAGCACAGCCGCATAGCCCATCCATACGAGCACCAGTAGAATCGCAGTAGTCATCGCGGGAGAAAATGTCGGAGTACTTGTCGACGATATCTGCGTCAGCTTTGATCGGGCCACAGCTGGAGTCATCAGTATCTGCAGTAATTCGTGACGGTTTTGAACCCACATGTCGCTCGACAGGCAGACAGAGCCATCAGGGCAGCCATGACGTTTGGTAGAGGTGTGGTCGCATTCGTGGCCGACTTGAGCAGAGGTCACGCCGACCAACAGCAAGAGGACCATGCTGGTCAGAACTAAGAGGAGAAAACGGTGCATGTCGCCGGCTCAAGAGTGGAAACTTCCAAGGGAGTTTGTCAAAGTCGTTCGGCCGTGAGAAGCTATTGTTGGAATAAAAGTGGTATGGACGAGAGGTGGTGAGTTTCAAGAAGGGAAGGAGCTGCAAAACACAAAGGATATAGAGCTTGCAAAATTGCGATTACCTCTTACACATATGGTGTCTTGACCAGACCACCGGGTTTGTGATGGATTGAGCTCAGGTGAATGTGAAAGTGGGGTTGTAGATGTGCAGAAGCAGCCTTGCCAGATGCGAACAGGGTCATGTCCGTCTGATGGGCTACACAATCACCCGGGAAGGAGGAGCTCTTCACGGTACACGTACCTCGATCAAGCGATAAAGACTTGTATTGAGTCGATAGTGCTAGGATGTTATCCCTGGTGATGTAGCATCCTTTTGCAGCTACGCCGACAACGGGCGAAAGGCTGAACATGATATCACACAGCCTCGCCTTGTGATGATCAGAGTACCGGACCGCGAGTAACAATCATACCATAGATAGTTTCGTTGTATGCTTGGAACGGCCTCATCATTGCAGTATTTGATGTTCGATTGTGCTGATGGGTTGGTCGGATGGATGCTGAGCAACCGCTGCTGCAAAACAGAAGTCATCATTCCCAGTCAACATCGGACGGTCTCATATACAAAAACTTAGTCTTACAGCATCCTGATTGTACTTGTTCAAGCATCTATTGTTGGAACATCTGTGGAGGGATGAGCGTTTGTACACGTTCAGAAGGTCTCAGGCTTTGTAAAAGCGGGCGTCGTCCGCGTCACAAAATGCCAACCCCAGACTTCCTGTTGCTGTAAGAAGTTTGGTATCATCGATCCTGACACACCCTAATGTCATTCAGCACCTCCCTCGCTCGTAGGGAACCAAAAGAAGATTGTGCAGGAGCGCAAAAATCACGTACTGCCGCCGAGGATCGAACTCGAGATCTTCTGTGCGCAGGATTAATTCCAAACGTTTACGTCACACTTCTGTGAGACAGATGTCATACCACTAGACCACAGCAGCCATAGCAGAAATTGTTGGCTTAGTCAAGTTATAATCCTGTGAACGACGAGCGAAACTGCCCGCCCGACATCGCCGTGCTCCACGACTCGACATCACCGAATCGGAGAACTTGTGGTAATTCGCCGTGAGTCAAGCTGGGGAAATAATTCACATTCGCTAGTAGATTCGCCTCTCTTTCGAGCTCTCTATCACGACACCTCAGCAGATACCGTACTCGCCATGTTGTCTGCACGCTTGGGTTCCAAAGCCGTCAGGCCATCATGGTCTTCAAGGACCCAGTGGGCCGCCATGTACGCCACTCTCCGGCCTCCAATCGCTCCAATAACTAACACCATACCAGGCGATCCATTTCACACACATCTCGCAAGCATGCCGCGCTTGACGACACACTTGTAGGAGAGGCGGCGAAGGAAGTTCCAAAAGATGCTCTCAACAAGACCTCCCGATTCATCACCAAACCAATCTCACAAGGCGCGTCGCAAGCCATGCTTTATGCCACTGGATTCAACGAGCAGGACATGGACAAGGCGCAGGTCGGCATTTCCTCCGTCTGGTACTCCGGTAACCCTTGCAACATGCATCTCATGCAGCTGAACCACAAAGTCAACGAGGGTGTGCAAAGAGCTGGAATGAAGGGTATGCAGTTCAACACTATTGGTGTCAGTGATGGAATCTCCATGGGCACGAAGGGTATGCGCTACTCTCTGCAGTCGCGTGACTTGATCGCCGACTCGATTGAGACCGTCATGGGCGGACAATGGTACGATGCGAACATCTCGATTCCTGGTTGCGACAAGAACATGCCTGGTGTGATCATGGCCATGGGTCGTGTCAACAGGCCGTCGTTGATGGTCTACGGTGGTACTATTGCCCCAGGCTGCGGAAAGATGGAGAAGAACAACAAGCTGGATATCGTCTCCGCATTCCAGTCATACGGACAGTTCATTACAGGAGAGATCACCGAGGACGAGAGATTCGATGTTATCAGACACGCTTGCCCTGGAGGTGGCGCATGTGGTGGCATGTACACAGCAAACACAATGGCCTCTATCATTGAGATCATGGGTATGTCGTTACCCGGATCTTCTTCAAATCCAGCCGAGTCGAAAGCCAAGCAGCTCGAGTGTTTGGCAGCTGGTGGTGCGATCAAGAACCTTCTCAAGGAAGACATTCGTCCGTCAGATATCCTCACACGAAGCGCATTCGAGGACGCCATGGTCTTGGTCAACATCACCGGTGGCTCGACCAACGCTGTTCTCCACTTGATCGCAATTGCCCACTCCGTCGGAATCACCCTTACCCCAGAAGACTTCCAAGCCGTTACCGACCGCACTCCCTTCATCGCCGACCTCAAGCCTTCCGGCAAGTACGTCTTCGAGGACGTCTACAACATCGGCGGTACCCCGGCTCTCCTCAAGCACCTCCTCAAGAACGACCTGATCGACGGCTCGCGCATGACCGTCACTGGCAAGACCCTTAAAGAGAACCTCGAACACGCGCCGGACTTCCCAGCCGACCAAAAGATCTTCCGCCCACTCTCCGACCCAATCAAGAAGACCGGCCACATCCAGATCCTGTACGGCAACCTCGCGCCCGGCGGATCCGTCGCCAAGATCACCGGAAAGGAGGGTACTCTCTTCAAGGGCAAGGCCCGTGTCTTCGACGACGAGGACCACTTCTGCGCCGAGCTTGAAAAGGGCGGCATCAAGAAGGGCGAGAAGACCGTCGTCATCATCCGCTACGAAGGCCCCAAGGGCGGTCCAGGAATGCCGGAGATGTTGAAGCCTTCGTCCGCCATCATGGGCGCCGGTCTCGGTAACGACGTTGCGTTGTTGACCGACGGCCGCTTCTCAGGTGGTTCCCACGGTTTCCTGATCGGTCACATTGTGCCTGAGGCGCAGGAGGGCGGCCCCATTGCGCTCGTCCAGGACGGTGACACTATCACCATCGATGCCGAGACGAGGGTCATCAACACCGAGGTCTCTGATGAGGAGATGCAGAAGCGTAAGCTCGACTGGAAGGCCCCTGCGCTCAAGTACCAGAAGGGTACGTTGTACAAGTACGCCAAGACTGTTATCGATGCCAGTCACGGATGTATCACGGATTCGTAGGAGAATAAAAGGTGTTGATGGGGATCGGATACTCGGGGATCTATACGGCTTGGTATAAAGCTTGTACGTATGTATGCATATCCGGCGTTGTTGCGTTTTGATCCAACTGTATATTGTTCATGTCTCTTTCATCTGCAAAGTCGGAGCCATGTCCCTTTCATTGTGTCCGTCGATCCCGATTACCACTCTCCTCATTGCCCGATATCTGTCTCAGAGTCCATCGTTTGTCGCTCGATATTGAGTCGACCAGCCTTTGCGCAACCTCTTCTCACCACGCAGTATCACAGTCCAGACACCGGACGAAGTCAACTAAGTTGAGATCATTTACTGCGACGTCTCGCACTGCCATTGGCATTTCCACTCGTACTGCCTTTGCCGTCCTCAAGGGCTTCCTGAAAATCATAAACTTCTCTGCTCAAGGCCCTGGTCCAGTAATACCAGAACGCTAATGCGGCCGCGAAGAGAAGGGCGAGCACTAGGACTATCACTATGGCTGGTTGCATGTTTCTGTCCGCTTTTGGCTCTGTGTGCTGAAAACGAGGTGGTTGAATGTAGGTTGATGGTTGGAAGTTCGTCGAGGTAGACTGGGGTGTTGCTTAGAGAGACAGTTCCAACTTCTCGTCTCTGGCGTGGTGGGCGGGAGATGCTCTTCAACTCGCTCGGTATCGAGGTGACTTGTAAGAGGTGCCGAAGATGATGTGTCGTTTATTTCGTGCTGGAGCAGTGGATGGTGGTGACTGGCTGTAAATGACTGGGTTGGGGGTAGGTCAGACTGGATTCCGCAGGTAAGAGGCTAAACGATAGGATGCGCTCTGGTTGTACTGCAAATCAGATAACGACAGAAGGGTCAAAGAGTGTGCTGTTTCTCCTCATCGACACCAGATAAGTTGCGATGGACGATCATGTTCACGCTGTCACCTGGCAAGTGAGGTGCTTCACTTCACTTATTCTTCGCTCTAGGTGGAGCGGTCTTCTTGATGACAGGACGAAGGCACCAACACACTGGTGAAGCCCATCTAAACATCGGCACGAGTTCAAAAGCAAGACACTGTCCAGATGCATCTCGTCCTTCACAGGGTAAAAAGACGCTGTAAGCAGGAGGAGCGATTCACGAAGCTGTAGCAAAACACCTGATCACAAGAGAGAGGTTCGCTGCTGCCCTCGCTGCTGCCCTCGCTGCTGCCCTCGCTGCTGCCCTCGCTGCTGCCCTCGTGGTTGTTGTCGCGGTCGCTGTCGCGGAAGTGTTCCGGAATTCGTGCATAGGCTGACACGCCAGCGAGACAGCTCCTTCCCTTTCATATAACAAATCGCATCACGCGTTACGCGCTCGGGCAGGCAGGCGCCCACTCCTGTACCGTGACGTAGAGCCCAAGCTACAATTCCAGCCAAGGCTAGATCTCGACACGGACAGGATTCTTTGGGCAAGTGAAGTGCATGGACAAAGAAGTGTATGAAGAATACACAGAGAAAATAATGAGAAAAAATCGTTATCAACATAAATATGTATTCATAAACCGAAGCTCAACTTTCCCGCGCTAGAACCGCTTTTTTTTTTAAGACCCAGCAACAGGAACGTACCCACTGGTAGGTGCTCCGTTGAGCGCCAACAGCGCAAACTCACCACCGACAACAGGTCTCGCTGCGAAAACAATTCCATCTGGGTAGTCACCTGTAATCGCATCGTAGAGGTCGGTGAACGGCATCTGCGTTGGCGTCTCGTTGATCCACTTCGCGAGGTCATCAATGAACAACTCCTTGGTTCCCTCGCTGGCAATCGCGGCGGTGAACATCTCCCAATCACTCTTGGTGTACGTGTGACGGGAGTCGAGAGGAACGCCGTATGTGAGTGCCTCGGTGGGGTAGAAGGCGGATTGCATGTCGTAGACGGATTGCGGCACGAGCTGCAGACCGAGCTCGCGGTCGGCGTAGAGGTTGTACAGCAGACCCCATGAGGAGTCGTTGCCGTAGCTGAGGGTTGTGTGGGGTGGGTTGGCGCCAGTATCAATGGCTAGGGTCTGCCATTGCGAGATGTAGTTGTGAGCAATCATAGTGTAGTTTGCACCGTCAGCGCCGTGACCGGTGCGGTTCGCGATCTGCGCCATGGCTTCGATGCCGATGATGCCCTTGATGGCCAGGTTGGTCTGGTTGGCGAGAGAGCCGGCAAAGTCGTCGGTCGAGATCTGGTTGGCGGGGATAAGTGCTTCCTGAACGAGGTATTCGTTCCATTGGCGGAGGATTTCGTAGTGAGAGGCCAACCAGGCGTCGTCGCCAGTACGCTGGGCGTAGGCAAGGGCCATGATGATCATGTTACCGCACTCTTCAAGAGGCTGTTGCTCGTCGTTGCCGTCATTGTGACCTGTAGCATTGGGGTAGTCTGACAAAGTGTTAGCTGTCATCTGGCCGACCTTGTAGAGCAGCAAGATCACTTACGGGTTCCAAGATCGTGGATCGAAAAGGCGAATGGCCAGTAACCAGCCTCTTGGTTGATGAAGAGTGGTTCAAGCATCAGCTTGATGAGGTCTGGGTTGGTGTAAATCGCAATCGGGTGGAATGGGAAGATAACGTCGACAGTCTGAATGTTTCCATCACTGGAGATTTCCTTGAGGAAGAGATATGGGGTCTCTGGTGTGTTGGTGAGCTGCAGAGCACCAAACGCTTGACGGACAGAAAGCTGAGTGATGATGAGTAGTTGCTACCACCTGCAGCAACAGAGTCGGTCACGATCTTGTTGTCAAAGGTAGTCGCCAGACCATATGAGGTGCTGTAGTCGTTGTAGAAAAATGTGTTGGCATGCAGATCGGTGTCGAAGTAACCGGTCCAGAGCGATGGAAGAGTCTGGTTTCCACTGTATCCTTCAAACTGAACAGCGTCCTCCTGGTTGAGGTTAATGGTCCAGAGGGCGGACTTGTTCTGGGAGCCAACACTGCCGAGGTCAATAGCAAATCCAAAGACTGGGTAGTCGTTGTTGATGGCGCGGTAGTTGGTGTCCTTGGTGTCTGGCAGAACTCCATTGGTCGCGAATGCGTCTCTGACTACTACATCTTGGCCAGATTGGTAGGACAAGTTCGTGGTGTTTGCGGTCATGTAGTACCAGTATCCGTACTCGGTTTGATCCTGGACCTCGGAGAATGCGAGCTGTGTCTGGCGGTAAACACGGTGGTACGCAATACCATTGGTCTGAACGGCACCGCTGGCGCTTGCAGATACGCTGCTGGAAGCAGATACCGAGGCACTGCTAGAGCGAGATGAGACTGATGAGACGGCGGAGGAACTGCCAGAAGTAGACACACTGCTGGAAGCAGATACCGAGGCACTGCTGGAGCGAGATGAGACTGATGAGACGGCGGAGGAACTGCCAGAAGTAGACACACTGCTGGAAGCGGATACCGAGGCACTGCTAGAGCGAGACGAGGCCGACGAGGCACTGGAGGCACTGCCAGCAGAAGATACACTGGCGGAGCTACGGGAGCTTGATACACTGCTAGAAGCAGCAGATACAGAGACACTGTTAGAGCGCGAGGAGGCTGACGAGACACTGGCGGAGGCAGGGGAGCTCGATACACTGCCAGGAGCGGTGACAGGGACTACCAAGCTTGAAGCAGATCCTGAAGATACGACACTTGTCGAAACTGGGGAAGAGCTGACGGAGCTGACGGAAGCTGGCGATGCAGAAGAAGATCCACTTGAGCGTGCCTCGGAAGTGACAGAGGTGCCAGAGGCGGTCGAGGTGATGTGAGAAGTGACCGCCGTGGTAATCGCAGTTGGAGCAGTCAGAACAGTGGTCGATCCAGAAGTAGTGAGGGTGTGGCCAATCGGGCATGTGGTTACATATTGGGTAATGATATCGGTAACCCATACGATCGGCTGAGTTGATGCAGCATCACGCTTGGTGACAGCAGGGACAGTCGTAAGAGTGGAGGCTTTACCGAACGTGATCACAGTACGGGTAACGGCAGCGGTGTTGCCAGAATAGGTCATTGCCAACGTGGTAGGCATACTGGAAGTGGCGGTTGGGTAATCGCTGCCAATGCCAGTTGTGGAAGGTGTGACAGAAGAGTTGTCCGCGACACCATAGTCCCACTGAGCAATAGCAGAGCGGTCGCCAGAGACCCATTCTAGGACGATGTTAGCAGGAGTGGGCGCTGTTTCATGGAAGCGTCACTTACCAGCAGAGATGTCAGTGTAAATCTGAACATCGTGAGAGTTGCCGTCCAGAGAGTAGACCTGGACGTCGAGGTAGGAGGAGACGAGAGATTGACGGACGTAATCAGTTGGGGTGACTGGGGAGAGAAACGTCACAACAAGGCCGACCTTGTTGTCGACGGTCTGATGGAAGATGGATTGGGTAGACGTGTACTCGAAAGAGGTCTGGTTGACTTGTGCAACAGTTGTGCCAGAACCGAACGTTGGAGCACCCATCCAGACATAAGGAACGCCGTCAACTCTGATTATACCGGCCCAGCCAGTGACCTGTCCCCTAGTACATGTTAATGACAGCCTTAGGAGACGTGACGGGATACCTACTCCCAGAATGTTGGCCATTGGCCGGCAAGGTACCCGCCGTTGCTGCCGCCATCCGATCCGGCGAATTGCCAGGTGCTCAGATATGGAGACCTGACAGCAAGAGGAATAGCTGGGGGTCGAGCTGGAGAGAAGGTCGAAGCAGACCAGGTCACGCTTAAAAGCGAAGCGAGAGCAAGGAAGAGGTTAAGGACAGCCATCGTGCTCTGCCGTAATGGACAAAAAGACGAAGCGAGGGAACAAGAGGTAAGAGTAACGGTAAGACGGAACAGCGGGGTCGGTTATTGATATAGGTCTGTAGAAAACTTACAATAGCTTGGGATTCGGAAGCGATGACTTTCGAGGATGAGCAACTAGTGTTCTTGCGGAGGTCAGTGGGAGACAACGACAATTAGCGTGCATATGTTCTGGTGAGCAAGGTGCCGTAGCCTCAGAGCCTGGCATGAAAACTTGGAAACAAACATGGCGCGCAGACCGAAGTGGGCCTGCTGATGGAGACTACTCTACCTTTCACTTGCAGCTCTGGGCGGAGTCCGCAAGCCAAGGCCTGGAAAGCCTCGCTCAAGAGTCATTATTTGAACGAGATGTAGCAGCTGCACGGTTCCTAAGCGCCGTGTCTTGGAAATGGTGTGCGAGGCCGGAGATGCAGAGGGATCGTTGCATGCATTCAGCATTTCCCAGTATTTGCTACGAATGGCGATTGTATAGCAGCAGGATTGCATATGATCTCGAAAGTCCGACGGACACGGAGCATGAGGCTCCATCATCAGACATGCTAACGCAGGTCCACAAAGATTTGGTCAGAAGAGCAAGGGCGATCGACATAGGGCGGAAGCCAACTTGTGTGATCATGGTTCGAAGCTCGGCCTTTTGTGGCTAGTGATCATGTCGAAAGGATCAAAGGAAGTGCAGCAAGTGCTGATTTGAGCTGCCCACTCGGCGGTGGTAGTAGGACAAGACGCAGAGCGCGCAGTATTACCTTCGGAGCACGGAATGAAGTGATGGAAACGATGATCGAAGCAACAAGTTGCACGAATGGAGGTTGACTTTGTGGCGCGCAGCGGGGTGCGGAGAAGTTGAACAGTGATCGCCCAATCGCGTCTTTTACTGCTCCACTCACAGCACAATACTCCCGCGGTTGCGCTTCCGAGCCGCTCTGCGAGATGCCTTTGCTGTCGTTCCTCGCTGCTTACCGCTTCAATCATTATGTGTTTCTCAATGGCCGGACTGTGTTCGTTCGTATTTCGCCAAGCGTTCTTGGGCCAACGGGGTTGCTCCACGTCTGCTGTCAGCACTTCCAGCCTTCGAATGGTTTCAAAGAGAATGACCGGGCGGCATGCCCGGAGACTATGCGCTTTGCATGCAAGAAACTCACCATAACGGCGTGTACGGTCCAAGGCTGATCCTCCAGATTTGGCATGGATCTGTTTCAAGGTTCGTTCGTCTGCATGTAGCTGGAGTATCTGGGGTTAAAACCCCTGTCTAGCAGATTGGCTGTGCTTGGAAAATCCATCTATCCCGGAGGAAGTGTGGCTTGAGCTGCAGTAGCAGCAGTTCTGCAAAATCAACGACGCAGATGGCTGAATCGCTGATGTTGGCTTGCTGTTTGTTGAAGCTGAGACGCGACTCATCTGGAAGTCCGTAAAAACAAAACATGATGTCTGCCCAATAGATCAGCTCCATGGAGCCACATTCTTCGTTATGAACTAGCCGGAGGACTCGTCGTCGCTTGTCCTCTGGGTGATTCCTTGTCAAGAGTGCTTGGTCAAATGTCTATCGTGGTATACCACCACCTCCGGCCACGGCCGCTGGCAGCACAGAACACGTGTTCGCGGCATCTGAGCCGTGTTCAGCAGGGGTATGGTATGGAGCCTGGGACAGCATTGCGCAACCGATTGCTGGAAAGAGAAGCTCAATCGTTATAGGTCAGTCCAATATTGGACGCCTCTGCGTGGACTACAAGACCTCAAAAGCCACATCGGCGTGTTTGTCGAACTCGCTCTTTCTTCTCTGAGCCCAGCGGTCCGTTACCAATCGCGAGTCATGGTCAGGTACAAAGCTCAGCTCGAAGCCTCCCTCGTTGTTTGTGCAGCTCCAATCCTGGTGACCTCAACAACTGTCCTACTGCTGTACACTCACCTCAGAAGCTCACTGATACTCATTGGCACTTTCGGGTCTTGACTCAAGCGGGTTGGGATATCGGCAAGAGCTGACTCTCGGGGTCGTACACGGCAAATTAGGGCAGGTGACCGTAATTCCCCGTGTCGCTTGGCACGACTGCAATGCATTCTGTCCTCTTCAAAGTACCTTTCTTGCAACCACAACTCTCTATACAGAAACCCCCTATCGCAGTCCTGCTGGGTGGCTCCAGTCCTTCTTCGACAATCAAATCCACGCAATATCCTCATCCACTTGCAGTGTATAAATACAGCCCAGGATATCCGCAGTTCTTCCGCCGGCAGATAGTAATCTTGCGCAACGTCCACTGGGGGATCATTCCTCATCTAGCTGAAACCCGGACCATCGCCAAGTACGAAGGGGGCCAGTACAACCAACGAGACGACAACGTCTGTTGTTCGTCTACCCTCAGAGTCCTTTCAACGACTCGTATCATGACGATTCTCTGGTACACCCGTGCCATACGATCTGACCGGCGGTGACTCTACAAAGCTTCCCTGTTTGCCAAACGATGAATTCATACGCTTTGCCCAGCAAGGTCATGCCGAGAGCCCTCATCGAGGCTTGGAATGTGGACAATGCCCTACCTTCACGGTCCCTATCGTTACCTAGCATGAATATAAATAGCCACACAGGTCTGTATAAGAGGTAACAAGCCACCTGCCACCCTTGCGTTCCCCTGATCCCTCTATTTTTGGTCATTCTTCACAGGACATATATCAATACATTCTTTTTTACGTCACTTCACTCTTTATACCACTAAACGCCTATCAACATGAAGACCACCATCCTCGCCCTCATCGCCACCGCTGCTTTTGCCAGCGCCCAGAGCATGACCGACTTCCCATCATGCGCCGTGCCCTGCGTGACCAAGGGCCTCACATCCACAACTTGCGCCCAGACCGACATCTCATGCATCTGCAAAGCGCAATCATTCATGCAGACAACACAGACCTGCGTCTCGAGCTCCTGCTCCGACGCCGACATGCAGAGTGAGTAGTCCTCCCGCCGAGCAACCAATTTCCCGCCCGGAATGCCAAGACCAATAGGCCCGACCAGTGATCTTGGACCAATCTTGAAGAACAACGACAACTAACAACATCACAGAAGCAATCCAGATCGCAACCGCCCTCTGCGCAGGCCAAGGCGTCACCATCGACATCGACGTCAAGGCCGCCGCTGCGGGTAACTCGACCATGACCAGCTCTATGAACACCGCTGTCTCGACCGACGCTGCCGCCATGAATGCCACCGCCACTGGTTCCCTCTCGATGATCACAGACAAGCCTGCTGCTACCACCGCTGCCATGTCACTGGCCGGTGCTATGGGTACTTCGACAGGCACTGCCACCGCCTCGTCCACTGTTGCTGCCTTTACTGGTGCCGCTGACGCCCTCAAGGCTGGCTCATGGATGGGCGTTGCTGCCCTTGTCGGTCTCGCTGCGCTCTAGGACGGCGTGGAAGGTTCGGCTTGGCTTCATGTACATATATATCGTAATTTCTAAATAATACGGGAACAAGACATCGTCCGTCTCCTCAGAACTGGCAGCGTGTGAACGAGACCAAGATCAGCAAGTAGATTATGGATGCATACCTTGGTGTCTTCCACGTACTTTTCCCCGAAGTCCATTACATCACATGCGAGGATGTAGAGACCGTACATGAGCCTTGGAACAATGCGAAAGACTGTAAGATCAGGAGCGATTTCCTTCTCTCTATCCTGCCTGACGATGCCGGAAGAGTTATTCTCCCATTGGAGAGGCCTAATAGATGGGTTCTCATCCTCATTGACGTAACTGGTATGGAAAACATTGTAAGGCCTGTTATCGGATACGCCTGGAGCGGACAGATCAACGTTGTTCAAGCGTATCAGCCGCCTCATCAACATTCTGGATGAGGACGAAAATGAGCAACACATCTTCACCGGAAAATACGTCTACGACCTAAGTACGACCGAGATCACAGAGAGATACGAAACCCCCGCAAGGTATGTATCGTCTACCAGAGACGACGGCTTTGTCGTGCTAGCGTCGCTAATAGAGCAAATACTCTCTAACTAGCTATCCAAGCTTAGCATCGACATTAGTGACAGACTAGGGGAGATGCGTCAGCAGATGGTTCTAAACCTACTCGTCTTGTGCAGACTAGAGGATCGGTGGGCGCTAGATATCAAGCCCCTCTCTTCCGTTGTTTGGCAGCCCGGCACCGAGGGTGCGATCCAGGGGCAGGGTGGGATCGCAGGGCCTTCAAGGACGACTGGTACTCCTGCCCGACTGAACGACGCTGGTGACGCTGGTGATGCTGGACAAGACGCTGAGGACTCCGATGAGGCACAGAGGGTCGGGCCTGCTAACTACCCTTGCGTGCTTGGCTACAATACTCACTTCGAGACCGAGGTCGAATTGAACCTCCACTACACTAATCAGAGATGCGCTCAGAGGTTAACGCTACAGACCCGAGACGTGGAGACGATGTGCCTGACTTGTAAAGCGACCATGAGAGGATCGATTGTGGAACGTTACGAGTCTAAGATCCATGGTGTCCATGCCCACGTATGCACTAAGAGGCGGTGTACGATAGCATGACACACGGCTCGAAAGCCCGCGGTATTCTTGTCGGACCATCGTCAAAGCGACTGTGAATCTGAATGAAGGGAAGAAGAGAATGTATAGACAATAAATATCTACAATACGCTCGGTAGGAACATATACCGGCAAGAGGCGTCTGATCGTCCATAACCAGGACCAAGAATCATAGCTGTGTTTTTCACCACCAAGCTCGCTGTCAGAGCCTGTACGCACCAAAGGGCCCCATCCAAGCAAGAAAGTGAATGCCGTCAAGAGAAGTGAAGATTGTCATCAGCAGCCGCGTCTAGATATCGGTAGGATACCTTCCATTACCACTCATACCACCACTGCCCTCCATACCCATTCCATTTGGACCGACACCCATCGGTGGCCCCATCGCCATGCCGCCCGGCGCACCTCTCATGCCACCACGCATCGGCACACCGCGTCCCCTCGTCGGCTGGGCCATTCGCATACCGGGTAACGCGAAATCGGGATTCGCGCCGAGGATCATCTCATCGCGTCTTGGGCCTTGCTGGCGAGGAGGACCCATCGGGCCGGGACCGCCAGGACCTCCAGGACCCATTGGCCCGTGGTGCATTGGGCCTGGTCCCATTGGTCCGCCCATTGGCCGCCAGTTGGGGTTCACGCCGCGTTGTGAAATCGATGTGAAGTGACTTGCGTCTGAGCCCGCGGGTGAGCGTGCGCCTTCGGGGATGTTCTCGTAGCTGTCGGCGGCGCGGGGAAGGGAGGGTTCGGAGGAGGAATGTGTTGATGGCCCGAAATCGTGGCTATGTGGGTGGAGATGTTGCGGTGAGTTAAAGCGATTGAGGTTGGCGCCTGGTCGGAGAGCGGAGGGCACAGGTGAAGGTGGTGCGGCGGCGGCGATTGTGGGAAGTGGCTCGTCGCTTGCGAAGCGTGGGTCGACGTCTTCGTAGTAGTGGTCGCTGTTTGTGCGGCGGTGGGCTGGGTGAGCGGCAGGGTTCGCTTGTGGGGAGGGGTTTGGGTTCCAGTTAAGACGTGGTGGGGCGTACACGGTCGGCCTGTGGTTGGGTAAGTAGAGGCTACCAAGATCTCTTTCAACGGTACTTACGGCTGTTCTGACCTGCGGTCGTTCGAGTATTGACTCGACGCCGACGGTGTGGTGGAACGCTCTGGACCTGGACGAAGCAAGCCGGGTCCCGGACTATGCCTTGCTTGCTGCAACGCAACCATGCCGGCGACGTCTCCGTCTCTGTCTATGTGACCAAAGCCGTTCTGTGATTGCAGTGGAGGAGACGCAATGCCATTCCTTTCGTCCATCTCAATCGCTTGACCAACCGGCTCCTGGGGCTGTGGAGCAGGAGACTGTGTACGAGGGACCGCTGAGCCCATGGCAACGGCAGGTGGCATAGCGTCTGGTATACTTCCATAGTAGTTATCTATGTCGTGGTCAGGAGGTGCCGGATTCGATGGGTTTCTGTTCATTATCATGCCACCTCCTCGTGGGCCAGGACCGCCTATCATGCCTTGCGGACCTCCTCGTGGACCTCCTTGTGGGCCGCCTCTGTATGGACCTTGGTTCATCCCACCACGAGGTGGAGGACCGTAGCCGCCGCGAGGACCAGGAACAAATCCTCCTCTTTGTGGACCCGGGTAGCCGCCTCTTTGCGGACCAGGACCGCCTCCCCTTCCTCTGTATCCTGGCGGCGCACCTCTCGAGCCATTGGATTGATAAGATCTGTTCGAGCCTTCACTGTTCATGGATCCGCGAGATCTGTGGTGTCTCAAACCAGGTGGTGGCAGACCGGCACCCATAGCGACCACATTGGGAGGAAGTGGACCGCCGTACTGCTCTGGAGGTGGGTTGCCGTATTGATCTCTTTGCGGGTCTCGGTTCTGCATCGCGCCGATTGGGCCATTCTCGTAACCAGGCATGGGTGGAGCATCTGGGCCGCCTGCGAGAGGAACGCGTCTTGTACCGTTAGTGCTCACACTTCGTACAGAAGGTGTGCGCGGATTGAGTGGCTGCCTATCATCGTCGGACGTTTTCCTTTGCTCAGAGGAGTTCTCAAAAGTTGCGAATTGTGGGACTTTTGGATCGTGCATTGGGGGTGGGCTGTCTGCTCTTGGAAGTCCAACGTGATCGGAAGCAAGACGCGGCATGTCGCGGTTGGCGTAGTAGTTGTCCCCATTCATCTCCGAGTTCTCGGCAATCCTCTTCTTGCGCGCCTTACGCGATACCAAAGTCCTTCTCATGGCGCATGTGACAATTCCTGAAGCGACAATCAGGAGTGTTGCGGCCAGGACGATCCAGCCTCCCCAATTCATATGGGGCACAAACAACAGTATGTCGACCAAGAAAGCCAAGAGCGTGACCAAGAGAGTAGGGAAAGACAGAATCAGAAGAGCGAGCAGGTAGCGCGGTGAGTGGGCTGGGGAGTGGAAATGGCTTGCGAATGCGAGAATAGTGCAGACCAGAGTCAGAAAGGCGGCGATCGGGTGTACGATAAGAATGTTTGAGAGAGCGTGTCTTGAGTCTGGCGAAAGAGTAAAGTCGCCATCCTCGTCGGTGCCAAAGGGACGTTGTGGGTATCCAACCTGTATCGGGGTACATTGGTTGCCCTTGCAGGCGCCGAAGACTCCGTAGCTGACGCCTTCATGAGTTGCGAGAGGAATGGCCTTGACGATGGGGACAGAGATGGTACTGAGCAGTAACAGAACAAATGCGATCAGGTATAGAATGGTCAGCGGGGTGGCCGGTCGTAGCATCGTGAGATGTCGTCAAGCGGTATTGGTAGTTGTCTTAATCCTCCTCATGCGCATTCATGTTATGTCGATTCGAAATTCGGTCGTCAGAAATCGTAAGGATAGAATATTGTTGCAAGCGGTGGTGTGATTGTCGCGTTCACCCCTCGTTGACAACGGGTGAAGAAGCGAGCGCGCGCGCGCTCGTGAAAGGTAGAGGAGGTTGCTCTGAAATGAGAGTATGGCGCTGGCGGACGGTGAAGCGTAACGGTTCTCGGGTGGAGTTTACGCGTGGGAGAGAGAGAGGAGCCGCTGGATTGATCTATATCGTCGAGTCGAGTCGAGTCGAGTTGGCAAGAGAAATTGACTCTGGAAGAGGCTTGGATTGCGTGGTTGGAAGTCGTGAAGTACTTGGAGAGGCGGCTGACAGTACGGTAGGTCACTGGAGTATGTATGGCTGCGGTAGACCGAGGGGACGGGAGTGATTGGTGCGAGGAGTCGTCGGCGGATCCGGGTCGTTCCTTGCACTGCCCGTTCATAGAAGGTTTATAGAACTTTCCGGAAAATGCGAAAGCCTCAAGATATGCTGGAAACAGACAAGTGAAAAGATGTCGTCGAAAAGGACGAACGGAGAAGGCAGATACAACGTTACTGCGTTCGATGTCGTGGTGCTCTGTTCTTCGGAATGGTGCAGTCTTGATCCTGCCATGTGCAGAAACAGGCACAATCAACACAATTCCGTGGTTAGGCTTTACGGCGGCTAAGGCCCATTGCTGGCCTCATGCACGTCCAACCTAGTGCCGTCTTTTCTCCTGATTTCCAGGTTCCTTTGCTAATCGCGAGGCTTCACTGGTCCGCTTGTTCTCTGGCACAATTCAATCATGGGCCCTAAACTGATCAGGGGAAAGGCTGGAAAGCACCCCGGCTGCGCACTAACGGTACTTCGCGGGGTGCGAATTTCCATTCGCTTTCCACACACCTACAGTACATGTACTCGATGAGTCTTGATCATGTTGGCATTTCATGCGTGCGATCATCATCAATATCCATTCAACAGTGCCTTGTATAAGCGAGATTTCTCTAGAGCGGACCTTGAGTGATAATGTGCCGCTTCACGCCACTTGGAAAAGCAACAAGCAGAGTCTGAGACATGGCAGATTAGACGTGATATGGCACGAGTCGTGGCCAGCTTAAGGTACTTACAGTATCTTAATTCAGGCTCCACACAAATATGCGACCACTTTGGCTGTGGACCTGGGTTATTACCAACCGTCTGTTTCTCTGCCTGTCCGCCTCGTCTATCTCATCTTCCAGCTCATCAGATGAGATTGGGCGCTCTACTTCTCGTCGATGAGACTCATACTCAATGTTTCGGGGTTGTTTTGATCGCATCGATTGTTGAGATGGCCCAATACTGTACGGTTCTATAGGTGACAGAAAAACAGGATAGATGGATCTCTAAAAAGTATTATTACAATAATCTCCTCATCATATTAATTAGTTCGTGGCACCTAGTACAAGTAATATCTACCTGTACAAGTAATGTCGTTCCTCGAATCTCCTTCTTCTGTATCATTATTCCATCTGTATCGTCCACAAAGCCTGTATCCTTTGTATATACACATCTGAACTTACAAATACATTATCCATATGCCCGTAATGGTGCTGGTTCCCTTTGTAGATGATTGCAAATGCTCGTCCCAAGATTAAACGCCTGCCAATGATTTTGAATTACAACTCCCTGACACGAAGGCCACCCTCGTGTCTGTTGATGCGATCGATGCCCAAGTACTCTCTTCCATCTCTTCCGAGATAAGTTCCAACACCGAATCTTGGTGTTTCGAAGACGCCTGCGCTATGACTGACGGCGGCTTGTCTGGCACCACCGAGTCCCCGGATCGAATCCGCCAGGCTGGTCTTGCTCCCTCCAAGAGGAGGTCTGCCAGCTTCTTTGCGTTCTGACATGTGACTCAGTCTCTCGTTGCCAGGAGCAGCGAGTAGACGAGTGACGAGCTGAGTCTTGCCGTCTGGATCGTGAAAAGCAACGTCCGAAAGAAGCCTGCTCTGATGCGTGAGGCCGATGATGTCGATGAGTGATCGGGCTCGGTTTACGCTACCGTTGGGCATCGTTCCAGGCACCGAGTATCTGTGTGCTTGCTTGTTGGTGAGAGGCAGCAAAAAGTATGAAAGTGCGTAGATGCAGAGAAAGACCGTCAAAGCGTAGAATGCAGGCATTTGACCCGAGATGCGAACCCGCTGTTGTGGTACATAGAACTGTGCCCAGAAGACACCACCAGCAAGAATTGGAAGAGTAGATGCGATGAGAGTCGTGAATGATACCATTGCGAGGCGAAAGTGACCGTTGAATGCTGCGCGAAGTGGTACGAGCATGACTCCGTCCGAGACGTAGGACAGGAGGAGCGAATGTTCAGCCAGTACTCCGTTGGGCTGCGAAAGAGCTGCGAAAGGTTGCAGCCGACGCAGAGAAAGGTCGATGCTGTACCAAAAGAGTAGGCAGAGTAGCCCCAAGAACGAAGGGATGAACGAGTAGAGAAAGTTGTCTGAGCTGAAGCCACCGTTGTTCACTGGAACGGGCAACTCGGGCAGGAAACCGCTGTGGATTGCTGTCGCTGGCAGGTATGATACGACCAGAAAGGCAATGAGGAGCACCAAAGCGGTGGTCGCCCAGAAGATGGTAAATGTTGGATAGAGGAACCATGGCAGGTAGTCTTCGACATACTCGGACTCCGCGGTCGAAACCCTTGACCAGCGATGAGCGTTAAGGAGACTCTTAAGAGTGGCATGGCTGTATGGTCGACCGGATTCGGGATCGAGGTTCGGGTTCGCAGCGTGAGGATTGGTCTTTTCGACAAGATGACCTCCCTCGAGAGAGAAGCTGCGTGCTGCTTGGTTTGGGGCGCCGATAGTGTGGAAAACGTCGTTTGGTCTCTGAGACGATCGGAAGTAGCCAAGTCGATCACCCCTGATCTCGACCTGGTAGTGAAAGTCTGCTGGATTGACATAGTCGTAGAAAGAAGCATATGCGTCAAGAAGGTTGCTGCGCTCAAGGAGCACCAGGAGATCAGCCAAGCTTTGAGGGTCCCATTTGAGGCCAGTGTGTCTTCGCCAGAGATAGAATGCTACCCAGCAAGTGCTGAGAAGAAGCAAGATGTATAGTGCAATAACGACCCAGATAACGCCCTGAGTGGCCAGCCAGGTCCAGCCGCCGGAGGTTTGATAGACATTAAAAGATGTAGCCAAAAGTGGAATGGTGAATATGCTCAACCATGAGATGAATAGAAAGGTGCCGACTGCGGGCTGGCCTGCTGCAAAGTGCGCAAAGGTTGGAAGTACAAATCCGCTGGGGTATATGGGGAGGCGAGTACCGTGACTGCGGCTTGTGGGCGATTCCGAAGAAAGAGCGATGAACGGTGCAATCCTGTAGAGGGCAATCTCGATCTCGAACAGCCACAGTAGGAGGATCATACCGAGCAGAGTCGGGAGATATTGGAAGACAAAGTATCGTCCATCTCCGAATGCGACGTAGGCCCATAGTCCAGTGTGAATGCGCGACCAGATTGATGTGAAGATCAGAGCCGCCAGGTAGAGGAGCAGCAAGGCAATGAATAGACCAAGTCCGAGAGGTCGCAGAATTGATGGCAGGTGTGTCAGAGGCTGGTACATGGAGTCTGCGGGGGGCTCAAAAGGGACCAATAGATCTGGCTCTGTAGGTCCTACATACAGTCAATACGGAAACGTAGATTGGAAGGTTAGGAAGGCTACATACGCCTAGCTCGCATTTCTGCCGACATACTGTGCTGGGGGTGTCGTGGTGGAGTTGGGGGTGCAGCTGCAGTCTTGCTCGATTCTTCTTGTGGATCCATTGCTACCATGACTGGTGGAAGAGGCAGATCTCTGAGAGGGGCTCGGTGGTCAACCCAGACAGGTTCGCCCTCGAGTTTCTGCCTAGCTTGCTCACGCTGGTCCAACACAGCCGGTGGAACGTCGTCTTGCGGTTTGGCTGGCGCGAGTCTGCGTGGTTGGGGGTAGATTGCATACTTGGAGAGTGGGACGCCGGAGAGTGGGACTGCAGAGAGTGGATATGCTCTGCTACCTCTGACCTCTTCGTCCCGAGTCAACTGATCAAGGGCGAAGTGGATATAAGGGGTGTCGTCCTCTGGGGTTGGTGGACCTGGTTCGTGAGCCATCTCCTTGGCTACGGAGCTCTGCGTGTTTCCGAAAGGGACCTGGCGAATGGTTGAGGGCGAGTCACCTTCATAGACTGTGCTTGGTACAGGCTTGCGGAGTATAGGAGAGGTGGGTGGGTTAGAAGCAAGAGGATTTGGGACAGGTGCGGCCGGCTTATCAGCCTGCCTGCGTCGACCGACACCCCTCATTGGAGTCGTTCTACGCTCATGAGAAGGGTCGCGTATCTCTCGTGGTAGTCGTTCACCGCTTTGCATTGGCGTGCGGTATCGTGAAGGTGGGGTTGTGTAACGTCGTATTTGGGGTTGCTCTTCATTGGAGTGTTCCGAGGGTGACGATGAGACTGAGTAATAATCTTCTGAAGCAGTTACTGAAAGTATGGAGTTGGTGTGCTGCAATTGAGGCTGCGACACTGGATGCTGTATTAGTTGTGTTGTTGTGCTCAATGTTGGATTGTTACTTGCCATTCGTGTGCCCGAAGAACGGCTCTGGAGCTTGCAGAGGCTCGGCCATGTTGAGGAGGGAAACTAACTAAAACGTGAAACAAGGAAAGAGCGTTGGAAAACGAGGAACATCTATCATAACGGGCAATCGCTACTGAATAATGTACTTTGAATATTTACCGCGTGCGTGGCTATTGTTTGATGCAGTGCTGCCAGGTGGTTGGCTTCAAATGGCTGGATTGCCAGCCCGCCCCCCACAATGGTCATGTTTGTGCATCGACTCTGCAGTAGTACGACAGGTTGACAAGGGTGTCGCGAGAAATGCGCATGCGTGTTTGCTTTCACTTTCGGCATTGCTAAAGCATTGATATTGTGGCCTGTAGAGCTCACCGCCATGCGAGTCGAGAAAAGAAAGAGCGTTGGATCAAGGTTTGGGAGGCAGAATCGGCGGAAGCCAGGGCACGGACGTAGATCTGAGCACAACAGAACGCCTGGGGTACCTTAGGGCATGCGGTGCCGCCATCTAGGTAGTCGCCATGACACCACACGTCACGAGCGTGTCTCGACATGCAGAACTGTAGTGGGACTCTATCGCGTGCACGAGTTAACATACATGTATCTTAGAGACAACAGCTACAAATGCTTAATGGAAAAAAAGGAATGTCTGGCTGGTGAAGTACATAGCCTGGAGGAGGAACACAGCTAGAAGAGTCTGATGCTGCACTTGACCTCGGTGAAAGCCACAACCTTCTGTGGCTTGAACTCTTCGGGGTCTTCATCTGTACGTGTAACCTTCTCCCTGGACTCATCTTCCATGGAGTCAAGGTAGTTATACTGCTCATCGAGGCCCACAAGCTCCATGGTGGAGTACCCAAGTGTATCGGCATAGCGTTGGCCAGCATCTAAGCAGTGTTTGATGGATGCCTTGTTCGTCGACATGACCGCCGATGTCTTGTTTTCCTCTGATAAGTCCCAATAGGCCCACCGAGCCGCGACATGTTCAATTCCTGCCACTTTCTTCATGAGGCTATCGACCATGTCGAGGGCATTGAGCTGGGCTGTGAAGTGATTTGCGACCGTTGGAGAGTGGTCATCGGAATCGTCGAATGAGCGAGGCCAACTCTGGCTCGAGTCGTACGTCCTTGAAGGTGACTGCCTCCATTCCGTGACTGACGAGGTCGAGTCGATGATCTCTGCTACAAGCTCGGCGGCAGTCTTCCAGGCTGCACGCGCGGAATGCTCAGTCTCGTTCTTAGCAGAGACTTCAATACGGATCGAGGCTCTATCTGGCTCAAACGTGGCGGAAGCTGTGCCCTGGACGTTAACTGTCATCGTGGGAGCAAGCTTCTGACTGTCTGATGCCTTCCATGGTACCTCGCCTAGAACCGCTTGGTCGAAACGGTTGAAATTTCGCTTTGCAAGGACTTGCGTCTGTCCTGCTGCGGATAGCAACGCGATGAGCTTTAGTGTCCAGTTCATGTTTAGATAATGAAGGTGTTTTGTCGGGTATAAGATAAAGGCAAAGGTGAACGAAGTGGGGTGAAAGACCTGATATGTAGGCACCTACGAGTACTTGATATGTTTGGCGGAAGGCCCGGCTTGAACCAACAAGTCTGGGCAGTGTGAGAGAGTTCAGAAGAATCCTTCCGCGGATGTTGGTCCGATGTTGGTAGATGTAAAAGGAGTCCATCTAGAACGACTCGAGCCTTGGCAGAATGGACAGTTCGCTGGGCGTACGCAAGTACCTACCTCAGTGCTTAAAATGCGACGAACCAACTGGAAGGGAATGGTGAACGAGGAATGAGGTTGAGAGCCACCCGCACGATGTGCTCCGGGGAACTTTGCGCGAAGCATGTTTCGATTGCGACTGCCTTGTAATACCACCTCGGCCAGCATACTTTGCAAGCCCGAAGTATCCGACAGCCCCTTTCAACGCGTCCGTGCCGAATCTGGCTATGTTCGAAGAGAAGGTCTGTAAAAGGCTCCGAAGACTAGCTGACAAGAGGGTTGACTAACCGCTGCCCACTGAGCTGCCTACTGGGATGCCCGCTGGGATGTTCACCGAACTGTCTACTAGAACGACAGGTGAGTTTTCTACTGATCCGCACAAAAGTTGTGCGATGAAAGCGTTTACGGGGTGCATGGCGAGTAGTCTGGTGAACAGTCTGCTGTACAGTGCGCGAAACGATGCTTTAGACTTTTGCGTCCGCTGACGTTGACGAGCGTATCCGGAAAGGGTCCCTCGTATTGACCACCATTGATGGAGAAGAGGTAAAGTAGGTGGTGTGATATGGTTTTATAGGCGCACCGTGGGTAGCAAACTCTACTTGAAACCATGTGGTGCCCGTTCGATCACTGCCCCGTACGTTCACAGTGGTCTAGTCACCCGGTTGAATATTCCAACAGCATAGGTGACTTGTATAGGTGGGTCTGATAGCATGTTTAGGCAAGTGCAACGTTCATATATCATTCATTCGTTCTTCAGACACTGATACTATGCACCAGTACGTCAGAGTCACTATCTAACCCCCAGACATCCTCTATCGGTGGTACAGCGCCTGGTTGGCATTGATAAGGGCAATACCCTCTTTCCTGAAGGTGTCCGGCTCAGCATAGCTGGTAACATTCGCATCCCAGACAATGTTCATGGGGTTGTTGACGTCGTATCTTGGCCAAGCAGTGACATTTGCTTGGCGACCAGTGAAGTTGTTTGGGTTCTGGTCGTAGATGAAGGATGCCCAGGATTTGCTCATCAAGTTGCTGAGGTCGATGTATGATTGTGACTTGTTCGCGAATGGGTTGACGGCGTAGCCGTAACCGTTGATGTTGTTGAAGACAAAGGAAACCTCCTGGAAGTGAGGCACTCCGGCTGGCCAAGCGACACCAGCGGGCTGGGCATTGAAGCGGTAACAGTACGCGGGAAGACCGGCGGCAGACCAGGTCTCACATGTGAGACGGCGGGCAGCAATGAAGACTTCATCGCCAAAGTATGCGGCCGAGGAGCGGAAGTATGGACCGAACGGTTGTGGAAGAGTGACGTTGCCGCCTTCAGCCCGGTCGCTAGGGATCAAGTATTGAGGGTTTGACTCGTTGGTGTAGACGGCAAGGAGCTCTGCGACCAAGGGTTCTGGAAGTGCTTCCTGAAGTGAACTGGTCGTGTTAAGGTATCCCTCGATTTGGGCAGTGCTGTTGACGCCCATAGGGCTGAATGACACACCCTCGTCGCTGTTGGCGCCTGAGATAATTGGGACGTGAACGAAGGAGCCATCAGCCAGCTGCTCAGAACCATAGCGAGCGATAAAGTCTCCGTCCAGAGTTGGGTTCCATTCAGAGTTGAATTGTGTGGTGTTGAGAACGTTGTTCAAGACGAAAGCTGGTAGCTTACGGAGGCAGTCCAACGGCTTGGTAGAGTTACTGCAACCAGCTGCCGCGATCAGAGCTGCATAGCGGGGCTGATAGTATTCGGTGCCGTTCAACGCTGTGTACGCTACTGGGTTACCAGACTCCATGATAGCAGCTCTGAAGAGCTTGTCGTCTCTACCGTTGAAAGCAGTCAACTGGAAGCCGACAGATGCGGCTCCAGCACTCTCGCCCCAGATAGTGACCTTGGAAGGGTCGCCACCGAAAGCGCGGATGTTCTCGTTGACCCAGTGAAGAGCAAGTCTTTGGTCCTTCAGTCCAAGGTTGGTAACGCCCTCGCCAGCAACCTCGTCACCGTTCAAGAAGCCCCAGGGACCAAGACGGTAGGCAATGTTGACAGCGATGATGGGCTTGCCGATGGCAACGGAGTTGTCGACGATGAAGGAGAGGTTGTATCTCAGATCAGATGTGCCACCCTCGTAGAAACCACCACCGTGAATCCAAACACCGACGGGCAAGGACTGGTTCTCGTATCCGGATGGTCTGTAGACGTTCAGGTACAGGCAGTCCTCGTTCTGCTCGTAGCCGATCTGGTCACCACCGTATCCGAAGCACTCGTAAGCAAACTCGGTAGCAGGCAGAGCGCCGGTCCATGACCAGTTGAGAGGTGCAGGGTTGTTGAAGCGCAGCGACTCAAGAGGTGGCTGGGCGAATGGAATAGCACGGAATACATCCTGGTTATACTGAGGGAAGTGGGTGCCGTAGTATGAGCCATTCTTGACAGTCACAACTGGAGCGCCAGAAGGAGCTTGACGAGTGACAAGGGCTTTTTGAGAGGGAGCCGCAGAAGCAGCGAGGACAGAGGTGAGAGCCAACAAGAAGGACTTCATGATTGCTTGAGGGGAATTGACTTGGGCAAGAAAATCTTCTTGTTCATGGGATACTGGGCTCTACTTATAGTTGTCCAAATTGACCTACTGTACCTGGCCCGGGACTGTGTATCGCCAGACTCCGGCTTGGCTGGTGCACAATGTCACTGCAGTGAAGTGGAGGATGTCTCTCGACCATCGGACAGTAGCCAAATGTGTGAAGATCCCAGCCATCGCTTCATTTGATCAATGACAAGCGGCGGGGTTTGAGGGATATGTGGATTGAAAAGCGGAGGTGATGCCATAAAACATGGAATCGCGGAGGTCGTGCGCTCGGGCAGGGTAGGTGCGTCTGAGCTAGGCTCAGTTGAGGAAGGCAAACTGCTCCAGATCCGGGGTTCTACCGACCGAGTCCCGCTTTGGCAGGCACGGCTTCCGATCGTGCCCTCATCGCGCTCTCCCAAACACGAATGTTCCCAAAGCTCGCATGCTGTAGGGTGTCAAAGGGAACAACAGGACAATCAGTGATCGAAAGGTGCCTAGACAAAGTATCACAAGCTGACAACTGCTTTGTAGAGAACTGTTGACATATTACATACCATTGCACGCAGAAGATGCTCCGAACATGGTATATAGATCGGCAAGGACACGACAGTGGAGATTTTGAGCTAAGAAACCCTGATGACCTCAACCCATATGGTCTCGTCGATCGATCGCACAGACTCGCAGACACGGCTCATCCCCACGGGAAATATGCAAGGTCTACCATGCAGGTGCAACATGAAGAAAGAGATATTTTGTAATCCGGAGGTGGAGTATACAGCGCGAAGCGGGGCTGGTGTAGACATCGATACATGACTAGAGACGTACTATCAGACCGAAGTTACATCTCTTGAATTTGAGATTCATTCAAGCTTTCAAGCCTTGAACAGTAGATGCTACCTTACTCCTGTGAGTTCGCTGACCAGCCACATGTCACATCTCAGCCGGCCCCATCGTCTATCAAAACCCTGCTCGCGTTCGGAAGACTTGTCCTGCCGGCGTGGCTGGCCGCGATGCCGAATGTTCATAGCCCCTCCCGGAACGCCTTGCTAAAGATATGTACCTCGAAGCACTACTGCACGACTGTGATGTGTATGCATCTACGCATCCAATTCATCTCCAACGTCGATGCCTTCCTCGTCGTCGTCGTCCAGCACTCTCTTCGACTGCCTCTTCTTACGACTTGCCGAGGCTGCCGTGCTTGACTCGGTGTCTGCTTCATCCCCATCATGCAGCCTCCTCTTCTTACCGAGCCTTGATGCTCCCTCAGCAGCTTTGCCGTTCGTGACAAACGACTTGCGCTTTTCGACCATGGCCAGCAGTCTCTCGTAGTCGTTCTGAATGCTCTCAAGCGTGGCCTCGAGTTTGTCTACTCGATCTTCGGGGTCAAGCTGGACCAGTACGTCTCGGTTCTGTATGTACAGTCTTTGTTTGACGTACAGCCTCCAGAAGTAGAACGCTCGATCATTCTCATTGCTGGCCTTCTCTTTTCGGGTGATCCGGCTGGTAGACCGGTTCAGGCGGGGTATCTTTGCTAGGGTTTGCATCTCGACAAGCCTCGCCAATTGTCTCGGCATGATCTTGCTTGCCTTGCGGATAGCCTCCTTTGCCTGTCCATCCACAATCTCGTCTATAGGTATCACGACATCTCGTCGGAGCTTGTCTCCCATGATGCCGGTGTTTACCTTCAATCCTGCGAATTCGGGGCTGTTTGCAGCAAGGTTTGCCATGTCGCACACGTCTCTCATGTCGTCGAAAGCTTCATTTGGGTCCTCGACTGTGAATTCAATCACGTTCGATGGCTTCGTCAGTTCAGTATACATGGTGTTGTAGAGTTGCGACCCGATGCCCTGGCCCTGGTAGGGCGGTAGGATGATAAATTGTGAGAGTCGCTCTCGACAAGGTAGAGCAAGAGCTGTTTCCTCCGACTTTGTGGCCTCCGACCACCTCGCGAGGACCTGGTCGATGTTTTCTTGAGCCAAATCGGCGCTATTCGGTTCTAATTCGACATTCTTGCGATCGGCAAATGTGAAATTGCGGAAAGAAGTGCCGTACCCAGCAAGGCTGTACCGAGATGTGTCAGGCGAGGCGCCTTTATGGACTTTATACACGAGAAATAGCCTCCATCTCTCGGCCAGCCACGGGTGTTCCAGCTGCAGTATTGTACCGCCTTCGATATACAGGGGCACCAGTATCTGCATGTTCTCCACTATCTGTTTCGCTGCAGGATTGACAAGCCAAGCGGAATAGATCTCAAAGGTATCCGCATTGCTTTTGAAGGTATGAATTTTCTGACCCGGTGGTGTGAACTTTGCAGCTTCAGCGTCTGCAAGCGCAAACTCCCTTGTCGCGTCCGAGAATGCCGCGGCAGGCAGGAAGTCTTTCAATGCCCCCTTGATGTCTGATGCCTTGACTTCGCCTTGATCTTGAAACTTCTTGTCGTATGTTATTGAGAGATGTGGTGTGAGGTTATGCGCCGCGAGAGCCAGAGAGATGCTGAGCCCTTGGTACCCAAATATCGCTTCATCTTCGCCAAAGATTGGATAGGTGAATTCTGGTGCCATTTCGTGCTCGACATTGTTCCCGCGCCATAGTGAGATCTCGAATGCTTCTGTGCTGTTGGCCGACCCTGACGCTAGTCAGTGATGTGGAATTGGTTGCGACACTGAGTAGTTACTCACACTCTTGCACCTGCTCCGTTATCTCCTCTTCCAGTTCAGCAGAGTCCGCAGAGCGCGCCATCTTGATATTGCGACGAGGGTGAAGAGTGGGGGACAGGAAGTGAAGTATCAGAGATTCTTGAATGACGTTCGCAGGGCTCGCAGTTTCGCGCACGCGGCTGTGCTGTCGTATCATGGAGTTCGCGTCAGGTTCGCGAAGCTGCGGGAGAAACTTGAAGCTCTTTAGGTCCTACTAGTGCGGAACTCAAAGCGATACATGTACTTCATGTTTCTCTAATTCTGATTATTTTCAAAGACCGAGAAGGTCCAGGTAGCTGCTGATGAACAACACATACGTTTCAGCCCCATAGCAGCCTCTTGATAAAGCGGGCAATAGAAGATGTCGCATAGCAGAATAATTCAATACACGTGGGTCTTCTTTGCGTTGCGCCGGGGTTCATCAAGGGTCCCCGAAGCCCGACCTGCGTTCCCCAGATACCACGAGACGGTTGAATTGACTCCCGAGCTGAACTTGATCATACAGCTTGATTTATTGTTCATTGCGAATATCGCACAACCACCGGACAAGACAGGCCGATTGAAAATACCCAGATACTACAATGGCGACGACTGGTCTCTGATAGTATTGGCTCGGTCAGCTCCTGTGGATCCACTGGCAATTGGATTGTCGACTGGATTATCTCAGGATGAACGGACTTTGGACATTGCTCGCTCTGAGCACATGTATGGCGGTCGCGTAAGATGTATCAATCTGTCGATCAGGGCCAGAGCTAACATCATCAGATCATTCTTGGCCGGATCCTTACCACTGTCCTTCAACCTGAGCCCGCGACAATTGCGATTCCTCACTGCTTGCGGAACTGGAGTGCTTGTCGGCACAGCCTTAATCGTGATTATACCCGAGGGGGTCGACGCTCTGTATGAAGCTCGAACCACAAAAATTTTCCATGTTGCCAGGAGCCGGCCCATGGAACCAACATTACTGGAAATGAGGGCTGCTATGTCAGGGTCGGGAATGTCTGGAGTTGGCATGCAGAAGAGATGGTCACAGGAAGATGCGCAGCTTCTACATATCAGGATCGAACAGGGAGGGAGCGGCTTGACGGGCCCAGACGATGGAAAGCCGGTCTCCCATGATGATGCCATGAAAGAGGGGACGGCTTTGAAACCGGATTTGGTGACACCGCCGGTTGAGCAGACGGATGGTCAAGTCGACAGAGAACACGAACACGGTTTTGAGCCCCATGCATGGATTGGATTATCGATAATTGTTGGCTTCGTTCTCATGTACCTCATCGACCACCTGCCAAAGTTGGCTGCCTCCGCAACGCGGATCCGACCATCGTACATATCTTTGGAACGCATTGGATTCAGAAGGGGAACCTCCGGGTCGATTGGCGATGATGACCATCACGGCACCAGTGACTCAGGTTTCCGCCCTACATCTACGACAACAGGACTTGTAATACACGCGGCCGCAGATGGTATAGCTTTGGGTGCTTCGACGACCGGCTCGTCACAGAGTCTCGGCTTCGTTGTCTTTCTCGCATTGATGATCCACAAGGCGCCGGCCGCCTTTGGATTAACCGCTGTCTTGTTGAAGCAAGGGTTGTCGAAGCGAAGCGCAAGGACACATCTTGCCATATTCTCGCTTGCTGCTCCGGCAGGTGCGCTGGCGACGTGGGCCATAGCACAAATGCTTGGTGCAGAGTCAGAAGGTATCAGCACCAAGTTTTCTACCGGGGTTTTGCTTCTCTTCTCGGGCGGTACATTCTTGTAAGTTCTACACAGATTCCACACTGGACTCGCACTAATATGACTAAGATACGTGGCAATGCACACCATGCAGGAGAATAACCATAGTCACGACGGTGCGAATGGTGCCTCGAGTAATGGCTATGCCGATCCATACGCGGAACAGACTCCGAAAGTCGAGGGCATGACCATGACCGAGATGCTGGTAACAGTCGGGGGTATGCTCTTACCGTTGGTCCTGCAGGTAGGCCATGCGCATTGAGATGTGAATGGACATCCTCAATAAGTGTATATCATCACATGGTCGTGGATTTACATCGAAAGTAGCTAGACGCATTATGAATGACCTTGGATTTCTGTGGCTGTCGCGTCTGTCGATTACCGAGATTAAAGCAGTGCTGGTGCAAACGCCATCATAAACATGTGCGACACAGCCACTTGTTTGTACACCACATGTTGCCGTGCTGTTTGCAGTCGTTTTATGGCGTAAAGTTTGCTTGAAATCGAAACAATGAATGAATGCATGAGGTCGATGGCGCAAGCAGATTCGGGGCCTTGGCATTTGACCGCCCAGGGACTAGGCCGAACAGGTGGGCCCAAGGCCGCCGCCGCTGTCTCCAGTCTCCAGTCCCCAATCTCTCCTCGTGGTATAGAGATGATCCCTCTTCTTACCGATAATTGATGGTCTCGTTCGCTCCTTCAATGCTGAGTCCGGTGTAGCTTCTTTCTATTTTTCGACCCTTCCTGTACAGCGCGTGTACTAGCCTTCACCCACCAGTCATCCTTGAACCCTCATCAGCCGATCACCGCCTCTTCCTTACCGAGTACCGTTGATGCAACAAACGCCTGTTGCCGAGACATTGTACCTTCTACTCACTCACGACTCTACGATCCCTTTACCAGCTCGGCCTCTCTACGTCTTCAGTCGCACAAGTGAGCGCATCAAGTCTCACGACATCGAGACAAAGCGCAGCGCCTGAAACAACCCCTACCTCATACTGCATCGCTAGAGACTCGACTTTTCTCCTCACCCGTAAAAAAGTCTTTCGAAACGGTCGAGAGTCGATAGGCAGACTGCAAACATACGGACCGCTGCACACGAGCGATCTTCAAGCAATTGAGCACCATGGAGCGAGACGACGAGTGGACACCCTCGTACCAGCAGCAGCACCGACCTGTATCATTACCTGCGGGTTACGAAATCCCAGACGACATGGACCATGATAAACCTTCCTCTTCGACAAATGCATATCCACGCGGACGCGGTCGGCCTCAACCTTTGAACGCTCCCTCGCCGAGTATGCCCATTCCGATACCCACGAATCCTCATGTAATTCCGGGTAACAACCTGCCTTCTGCGCCAGCTTCTCCACCTACCCCTGCTCCTTCTCCATCGCCGCGTTTACGGGTACATGCACCAGACTGGAGCACTGCAGGAAGCCATGAAGATCTGGGACTTTCGGAAGATGACCAGACCGAAGTTATTGGAAGCAACAGCACGTTTCATGGAAGAAGCAGGGGCAAAAGCGCTGCGGGACTGGGATACAGGCACATGAGGAGTTACTTCGCCGAGGCAAACAATGAAGAACGGAAGAGGCTGCTGGCTGAACTGCTGAATATGTGCGATGGCAAGTTACTAGGATTCGTTGCTGGGTTTGTGGCACCGCGACTGAAGAGAGACCCGTTCAGCGTCTTGCCTAATGAGCTCTGTCTGAGGGTGAGCATTTTCCTATATTCTTGAGAACCAGTCAGGAGAACCGATAGGCTAACAATGATCTAGATCCTTACATTTATCGACGACGCAAAGACATTGGCCAGATCGTCGCAAGTTTCACGACGATGGCATGAACTGGTTAGTGACGACATGGCCTGGAAGAGTCTTTGCGAGAAACACGCGTACCGCCGCATGTCAGATGAGCCTACGGGATCAACCACACAACGACCCCGCCTTGGCTCGAATCCTTCGCCGACAAGTGCCATGAGTCCTTCTGGTCTTCTTTTCCGCGATACACAAAACTCTTCTGTTGCAACACTTGGCAGTCCAACACTAGGATTGCCGCGGTCAAGAAGTCTTGATAGAGGTAACACCGTGACTGGCCTTTCAGTCAAAGCCAGAAGACGACCAAAGGCCATGACTTACCGCTCCCACTTCAAACAAAAGTATCAAGTTGAGACGGCATGGCGAGTCGGTGGCAAGGTTGATCAGCGACAAATCACTCCAGATCAAGGTGTGGTGACCAGTCTTCACTTGACAGACAAATACATCATCGTTGCTCTGGATAACGCCAAAATCCACGTCTTTGACACCGAAGGTCATCATCTCCGATGCTTGCAAGGCCACGTTATGGGCGTGTGGGCCATGGTGCCTTGGGGTGACATATTGGTGTCTGGCGGATGCGACAGAGATGTGCGAGTGTGGAACATGGCGACCGGCAAGTCGATTCACATGCTTCGTGGACACACTAGCACAGTAAGGTGCTTGAAGATGTGCGACTCCAAGACGGCAATTTCAGGCTCACGCGACACAACCCTTCGTATCTGGGACATTGAGACTGGTATTTGCAAGCACATCCTTGTCGGTCACCAAGCTAGTGTTCGCTGTCTTGAGATTCATGGCGACTTGGTTGTTTCCGGAAGTTACGACACAACAGCACGAATCTGGAGCATCAGTGAAGGTCGTTGCTTGCGTACTCTTCAAGGGCACTTCAGTCAGATCTATGCTGTCGCTTTCGACGGCAAGCGTGTTGCAACTGGCAGTCTTGACACCAGCATTCGTGTCTGGAACGTCAGCGACGGCAAGTGTGTTGCCATACTTCAAGGTCACACCAGCCTGGTCGGTCAGCTCCAGATGAGAAACGACACGTTGGTCACCGGTGGTAGCGATGGCAGCGTTCGAGTCTGGTCGCTCAGGACATTTACTCCCATCCATCGTCTTGCGGCTCACGATAACAGCGTGACCAGTCTGCAGTTTGACGACAGCCGTATCGTAAGCGGTGGTAGCGATGGCAGAGTCAAGGTCTGGGATCTCGCTCATGGTACTCTTGTCCGTGAGCTTGGTCAGCCCGCCGAAGCTGTGTGGAGAGTTGTGTTTGAAGAAGAAAAGGCAGTTGTACTTGCCAGCAGAGGTGGCAAGACTGTCATGGAGGTAAGTCTGATACCAAAACCTTTGAATTTTCGCCAATACTAATGAACATGCAGGTCTGGTCTTTCGCACCACCAGTCGACGACGACAGCATCCGCCGCTATGGTAGCCCAGTCAGCATGCCCGAATCGGCCGGCATTCAATCAACACCACCACATATCACACAATTTTCGTCGCCGTTTGCACCGCCAGGAGACGTGTCTATGATCGACCGAGGCGAGCCGTCGAAGGAACATCCTGGTCTCAACGACACCAACCATGATCTGCCAGTCGGTGATTTTCCGGACGTCGCTATGAGCGACCTTCTTCACGAAGAACCGTCATCGGACATTGCAGAGTCGAGCACTGCGGCAGCACTATCACGGGAACAAGCACGCAATCAGTGATATACATATTAGCAATGGCCAATTTGGGTGTGGTTTAGGGACACGATCTGCTTTGTTTTCCTTTCGTTTTCATGCAATAGACAGGTTCGAGCACAGGCGTTAGGGCATGGGAAAGAGCTGATCATCATCACTCTATGGGTAGCATCATAACTAGGCATGGCGTCGTTTTTATTATACATAACATCAATACCCAATTCGTTCACACAATCGACGCCGATCATATGACTGTGTTCCTGAACTGTATTGAACGACCATCGCCCGCAGTCGCTGCGGCTCTTTAGATGACGATCTTACAACGTTACGGCCGACTGTTCGAGGTTTACCAATCAGGGGGACGACGAAGAGTGAAGTAAAATGATTCTAACTATACAAGCATGTTGCTGTACTGTACATTCGTGTCATATCTACATATATGTGTATCATATCTCATGCTTCCCTTTCCAGAAGCTCACGCAGAGCCCAACTGGCTCAGCGCACCAGTCAAGCCAGCAACAGTCTGCGCAGCACTATTGACGACCTGACCACTAACAGGATCAAGCCCAAGCAACGCGGCCTTGAGGCTATGCTCACCAACAACAAGGCCCTCGGGGACCTCCTCGCCGTTGGCGATATTGAGCCTGACCGCCAAGTCCCCCAGCAGCGCCAGCGAGATGACCTCGCTCGGCTTCGTCCAGCCCTGCTCGTACGGCAACCTCTCGTCCTCGAACAGACTATTGACGAACGCGGTCGGCGCGTCACCGGTGCTGGCGTTCCCCATGACGGAAAGGTACAGCGCGCTCTCGCCGTACGAGAAAATGAATTGCACCGGCCCGTAGCTGAAGGCCGGGTCCGCCGCGTCCTCGGTCGTGACGCGCATGAATTTCGCCTTGGCGGCCTCGGTCAGCGTCGCCACGCCGGGCGAGGTGTGTCCGTAGTACGCCTTGACCGTGTCCCAGATGGTCTGGTTGAAGCTGTAGTCGTTGCCGGTGGAGGCGTCGGCGCGCGACAGCGAGGCGTCGTGCTCGATGACGTGGTCGTGTGAGGCCAGCATGTCGAGGTCGAAGGACAGGTCGAGCGGGTTCGGGTTCGAGGCGATGCCGGCTGAGCCGACGAAGAGCGCGAAGTCTGCTCCGATGTTCATGCCTTCCGCCATGCATGCCGTTAGGATCGGGATCGTGTAGCCTTTGCCGCTGCGCGGGCAGATGTCGTGGTTTGCGAGCGTGTTTAGGCCCGGGCATGGTGAGCGCACTTCGCCGTCGGTGGCTGGGTGCCAGGCGGGGTAGGAGGAGGCGGCGGCGGAGGAGGAGGCGGTGGAGGAAGTAGCGGCGCGGGCCACGACTGGTGAGCCTGGGGTGTATGCTCGTCTCTTGCCTGCGATGCCGGCCATGCCTGGAAAGGCGACGGCGGTGGAGGCGAGGAGGGTGCTGATGAGGAGTGTGGAGTGCATGATTGTGGTATGTGTGAATAGAGGTTAAAGGGCCAGAAGAATAGAAAACAAGAAACAGACTTACATATATGCTTAGATGGGATGGATACTCGAACAGAGTTCTTGTGGTAAACTAGGTGTTGCTTTTCGCAATGTTTCTGTTGAGTTGGCAGTGGAAACATGAGCGTCGTTCGTCCGAGTGACGATTTGAGAAGAATGCCACGGTCCCGAGGGCTTGGGACGCCCACAACGGGCATAAAATGGGGTAGATTTGGTCATTTTCGGTCGAAGAAGCTGGGGGATCTGCTGATCTACGGTGGAAAGTTTGGGTGATCGTCCCTCGGTCTCTCAAATCCCGACAGTAAATCGGCATTTGTATTTCCCTATCAGCAAATCACTCGATTCATATAGTCATTGATCGACAAAAACAATCGTTGGATGGGATTACCACATCGTGATTGGAGGAGAAAGGTCAAATGACTTTTGGGCTCTGCCCCATGTAAAGATTATGAACATATTTGCTCTGCAAAATTACCAGGACTCTTTCATCAGATACATATCTTGTCCAAAGACTGGTGATGGGTATCACCGCTGATAGATTGCCGTATTAAATAGAAGAGAATATGAAACAAGTGGAATTGCGACAAGGCCACTGCCGAACGTGACAGTAAGTGCCATCTCATCATCATCCAATGGTCGTTCCATTAGGTGCGGTCAAATGGTACTGTACAAGATCCGCAGTGTAGCCGTTCTGCAGAGTGATATTGCTGGCATCTACAGTTTTTCCATTACTATCGGTGCCGGTGCTAAAGTAGCTTTGTAGCGCCTCCTGAGCCGAGACAGCGTCGTTCAGCTGTCCCGAGTCTTGGAGGACAAAGAGCACGGCCACCCGGGCAAAGTCAAGTGTCTGCGTGTTGTTGCTCGTTGATGGTGAGCCGGACGTTGACGAAGAAGAGCCGTCGGTCGAGCCACCGGTTTGGAAGATGATGCCATTTGATGTGACCGTAGAGCCACTGGAGGTTGTTGATGACGACTGACGTTTGTTGAGGGTCTTGGTCGGTGTCTGCTCCAGAAGAATAACAGGAACAGCGCTGTCCAAGTCGAGATCGAGTTCCACGCTTCTCTTTGCTTGACCGCCAAAGGAGACGAGGTTGTTTTGCGATGAACAGCTCAGATTGGAGGATGAGAAGAGACCAAGGATGGCCTGTCCATCGATAGGGACGCTGTAGTTGGATGCTGCCCCAGAGAACAATCTAGGCAAAGCATCGCCGACGGTGACGTTGTCGTTCCCGTCAACTGTAGCAGTTGTGCAACCAGAAGTTGGCTCCGTCTGGCAAGTGGCACCCGTGAAGCCATTCACGCAAAGACATTCACAGTCTCCCCCACTGCCAACAATGTTGATACCACCATTGGAGCAGCTCGTCGACTTTTGGCAACTCGCAAGCTGGCTCTCGGGGCTGTTCCAACGAGGTATGAGGACAAGGAGAAAAACTGGTACTAGTACCGCAGCGGCGATCAGGATGAGCAGCAGCAGGATGACGACGACAAAGACCCAGCGACGCATTCCACAGACACGCTTCTTTTGCTTGCGACCTTCATTCTCATCAATGTCAGATGGCAACGCACTGTGTCGCGCGTGGTTGGGGGAAGGCCAGCGGAATCTACCGTTGTCACCAGGGGTCGCATGAGGAAAGGAAGATAGCATGTCGGTGAGCGAACCGGAGCGACGATTTCCGGCGGCATTTGCAGCGGCGACTGCAGCAGAACGATCTCGCTTCTCGTCTTCCATCCAATCGAATCCGAGTCTGCTTGCAGTCCTTCCCCGGTCGAGGTTCGAGGCGAGCTTGGTAGCACGTCTGATCAGATCGTTCAAACTGGTCAAGCTACCGCGCTGTTCGGCTTCCTTGACAGCGTCGATATCGAGACGGAGTGGTCGACGAGTGCCGACTCTCTTCGCGAGAGTTGATTGCTCTTGAGATTGAGTCACGATGTGGGAGCCGCCAGCTTTTTCCGTAGTGTCGGAGTCTGACTCAGCCAAGGGACTGACAGGACTGTTTCGATCGTTATGGGCAACTGCACTTAGTAACTCTGGCGATGGTGATGGACCGTACTCTTTGGCCCTTAAGATGTCCATGGAAACAGATCTGTCTGACTCGGAAGATGAACGGTCGCCAGAGTCAAACTCCTTCCCAAATATGCCGCTGCTAACTCTACGTCGGGCCTTTTCGTTGTTGTCGACTTGATCGTCCTCGATGTTATTGCTGCCATAGGCTTCGTTCCTTAACTGGCTTGACCTGAAATTCTCACCAGATTTGATAGTGGTAAGAGTTGGCTTCGAACGCTTGCCCAAGCTTGCTTGTCGTACTAAGCCAGGAGGTGATTCATCCCGAGGACCGGAGATCACTGCCGGTGGAGGTTGCACCGGTAAATGTTCCGAGGATGAGTCGTAGTCTGAGTCGGTGTATCTTTTGTTGAGACTTTGAGGCGCGCCAAACTCCGTGAGGTAGTGATCAGGAACACCAATAGGAATGGCATTGCTAGAGGCGTAAGAGCTGCGAGATCCCGCTTTGTTCTTCAAACTGCCTCTCTGGCTATCGCTTTCTTCGACAATAGGAGCGACAAAAGCCATACCTTGTTGCTGTGGGTAGTAAGAGGAGGGACCACGGCGAGCAGAGGGTGGAGGTCCTAGAGGAGGTCGAGCTCGAGATTGTGCGGCGACCGGAGGCTGTGCCGGCATAGATGGGAGGTCGTCAGAGAAAGAGTAAGCTGATGAGGTAGTGGAGCCACCAGTCAGTGGTCTTGCACTTGCAGGGGATCTGGCAGGAGATTCATAGCCATCCTCAGTAAAGACGCCTGGTGGTGCAAGAGGCATCTGCGTCTGCATCTGCTCCCGTGGTGATGGGTCCCAGTACTGCGGGTTGACTGGGGGTTCACCTCGGCCTCGAGCGTTTCGCCGCTGAGGTGGAGGAAGTACGACAGGAACCTGGTTAGGTCTAGGTGGTCGCTGAGGTGCAGGCCCTTTTTGCTGTCGGGGCTGGACGGAGTTGTAGTCATAATCGTTGACCAAAGGCCACTGTGACCTTTGCTGAAGAGGCGGTCCTCTTGGTTGCTGACCAGGTCGAGGAGCCTGCAGAGGTGGTGGTCTTTGCTGGGGTGGTAGACGACCATTCATATTCCCACGCTGTCTGTCCGGCGCAGGGTATTGATGGGACTGTCGTGGATGGTGCTGCCCTTGGTATTGTGGTTGGTATTGTGGTTGACCTCGAGGGTCCTGACGTCGAGGCGGCAGTCTAGCCTGAGCTTGACGAGGATCATGATGTCTGGGCTGAGTCTGACCTTGACCGTAACCTTGTCCGTAGTCCGGTCCAAAGGCCTGCTGATAGTAAAAGTCGTTCATCGTGAGCGAGGCAGCGTTCTCAACTTTCAAGTCTGTCGTCCAAGCTCTTTCCGTGTAGGAATCGTCGGTAGGTCGATTGCAGATCAAGCTGTATGTTCGAAGTGGTGATAAGAGAGTGTGTTGACTATCGATATCAGTCCAGGCACCTTTGTTCTCGATGCCTGTCGACTCACATATAAGAGATCGACCTGCGCTGATCTATAGACTAGTCGTCGTTCCGGCGAGCGAAGAATGGTTCAAACGAATGGACAGCACACCCTGGTGCAATGGTAATACCAAGTCAATGGCAGCGAGGCATAAAGATGGGTACAGTAGAACGGTACGGAAAGAATGTACACGACGCAGAGAAAGCGACTCGACGCGTCGGCGAGAGGCAAACGAATGATCGAACGAACGAGCAAACAGCAGCGAAAGAAAGGAAGCGAGAGGAGAGAGAGATACGAGACAGTCAGATCTCATTGGTGAGGGCTGATTGATTCCTGTCGGTTGTGTGCGAGCCGCCCACGGGTCAAGTCTCAACCTCATGCGCGCTGCAGCGAACCAGAGAAGCAGGGTTCACCATCTCACTAATCGGTTTTCGGTACTCACATGTCTAGCCAGGAACAAACGATGCCCATGCTGGCGATCAGGCCAACCGGAAGACCGTACCAATGAACGAGTCGTCATTTGGATACAGTAGCGCCTTGACGACAGCGCCAGCGGAAGGGGTAGAAGCCAGAGTGGAAAGAGGAACGGTCCCACAAGCGCAATCTGCCTCTGACAAAAAACATGAAGCGACCAGGATAGCCGTTGTCGAGAAGTGATTAGCGGGCTGATAATTTAGTCAAAAGGTTCGATCTGGTTCGTCAAGAAACGTGCGTAGGATGGGCGTTTCACGAAATGCGGGTGGCTTCTCCACGACCCGTTGTGCCCCGTTTTGCCCGTTTCGCTTTCTCTGCCGACAGTCCGACACTACTGCACGAGCTGAACTCGACTTCCTCCAATCTTTGCTCGATCCACTTTCTTTTTCTCTATATTGCATTATATTCGAGTCCGCAATAGAGAACCGGGCTTGCCCAAATGAGTTGATCACACCTCTTCCCGATCCGCTATCAGATCGGACTGGGTACCTTTGCAAAGGATGTGTAGCCTGGAGATTACGGATACATACATTCTGGCCCTGATGTCCGGAGGATGGACGCGATATGCGATCAACATCTTCAGTAGAAGCTCAGGGCGGACCACTGTCAGGGTAAGAGCACCTTATGACATGCATGCAGCATGCAGGGTGAACAAGACTCGATGCATCTGTCCGGTTGGAGCGTTCGAACAGGAGCTATCGGGCCTTCGCACGACGACTGTTTGTGATACTGCACGAATACAGCATCGTGCCACAGACTCGAATGGGAGATGGCATATCGATAACCGTCATTGTAATGTGGTACAATGTAGTACCGCAGTGATCTTGCTTCGTTCAGTTTGTACATGATTCGTCTCGCTTGTATCTTATTCTATTTACAATATCATCAAATCCACGACGGACTAGACGCGGTGAAGTCTTTGTCGACAGAGACAGCCCTACTGAACTTTCCTTGGAATCCAGCATCTCCTATCTCTTGAACCTTCCGTGCTACCTTCGGAGTCCTTCTCGGCCGTGACCTCCGCAACCGACGCACTCGTTTGGATGCCAGCATCTCGAGTCGTATCGGCCTCTTCGCCGAACGCTTGGGATAGACGTGCGCTTGCCGGATTCTCAGCGGTCTTTGTTCTTCCGGTCTCGGCTCACTGCATGCCACAAGAGCATCGACCATGCGGTTGCCAAGAGAGTTCGTTTCGCGGATCTGCGCGTGTCTCCTCTCTCTGCACTCTCCAATCCATTGTCTGAGTGCGCCAATGATGCTTTGCCTCTTCGACTCTTCTTTTACCGGATTGCGTCTCGAGCGTAGTAACGCCGCGTTCTCCTTCAGACCGAGAAGGAACTTTCGATCGATGTGTATGTTCGTTTTCAAGATATGTTGAATAACCCAAGCCGCTCCCTTTTCGTTGCCGCAGGCGACATAAGCTTTCAGGAAGACACTGTAGGTTACAATGTCGAAGCTAGCTCGATACGTCTGCGATGCGAAGAAGATCTGTCGAAGCAGATGGACTGCTCTCTTTGGATGTCCAAATCGGATCATTGTTCGAGCTGCTGTGACTGCAACATGATGCGTGACAGGCACGTTCTTGTCCGACATGGTCCGGTATAAATGGAGGATATCAGCGACGAGCTTATCGACGTTCGGGATCGTGTCCCTTCCGTCCTTGCTAAGGTTTTTGAAGTGGTGTACCATCAGCGGCGTGAGAGTCGACGTTGTGTCCATGTCAGCACTCTGTGCGTGTTCGATGATCTCATCTGCGAGCTCACGTCCACCTTGTTCGACCGCAAGACCAGCTTCGATCGCGATGTCCAATGACACCGAAGATATAGGTAGACCGGTCGCGCTGAGTGATTCTCGATAGAGCTTCAATGCTTCTTCTGGACGGCCGATCGTCATTTCAGATAGCATCTTACTCTTCAACAGTTGACGCTCGTAATGCCTGTCGTTCTTTCGGTCCTTCAACATACTCTGGCTGCTAGTCGCTGGTGATTGCTCAATGACCGTAGGTTCGAGCACCGGAGAGCCAGGGCTGGAGAACGAAGTGTCAGAACCATAACCCGAATCTACAGCCATCATTTCAGCCTTGTCTCCAGTCAAGTCTGCGTCGGAAGTTGCTGCAAGCTCTGCATCAATATGGGTTGAATCCAGGGAATCGGGGAGAGTTGATGGTTCTCTTGCCAGAGCGACGTCTCGTGCATCTCCTTCCGCAGGCCCCATGAACGCCAATCGGCCGTGAAGAGCGTCAGCTTCCTCCGTATGCGCTTGTCGAACATCAGCTTGTCTTCCATACCCGACCTCATGCCGGATGTCCTGTCCCACGGCATTGATATTGAGCAGGAGAAGTTCTTTAGAGAGCAGTTGTGGGCATTCGTAAGACATCCGACGCACAAGGTGCGAAAAGGTTTGCGACAGTGGTTGCCAGGCGTAATAATACTCCCTAAATGCGTCGATTGCGTCAGAAGCATTTAGATCGATCTCGAGTCCCTGTTCCCGGACAAAGGCAAGCCAGTCAACAATACGTTCGGGATTTTCGCCTCGGATGAGCGCCTTGAACACGATGCTAAAGGTGGCGCGATGCATTGTTGCACCATGCACGCTGAACAGACGCGTTACAAAAGACCATACTTCAGCGGAATCGTGATGCTTGGCGTAGGCTGCAATGAGTGGATGAAGGATATGGGCCCGTTTCGAGGGATCGATGGTGTCAAATGCATCTTCTTTGAGCACATTCAGATATCGGTCAACCTCTTCCCAATTCTCGTCTTTGGCATATCCTAGTAGCCAAAACATGAAAGTGCTGACATCCGGGCTAAGTTTATCTTCATCGCGTAATCGTCGAAGTACCTGCTGCGCTCTATCATCTTGGCGATATTGCATGCACAGTCGTATCATGGTATTGTACACCGTGATCGACAGCTTGCCAGTGCCAGCGAGCTGGCGCATGCTGTCAAAGGTTTTGGAAACAAGCGAAAAGTTACCCGTTTCCTTCATCTGGCGGCGTAAAATGTTGCCCCACTGCCGTTGAGAAGCCGACAAGACGTCGCTGTCAAGAGGCAATGGTAATTGAGATAGGAACAGAGGTATCAGGTTGACACGATCAGTCCTGGAAAGCCCCAAGAGGAAGAGTCGGTAGCTGCTGGCAGACAACGCATGACGTGGCAGAAACTCTTGACAGACGTCGACGGCATCTGCAAGACGTTCAACCGCGTTCGCGCTGGCAAGCAGTTCCTCTATAGGATTTGACAAGGACTCGCCCGATTTATCCAGAAAAGCCAGTAAGAATTTCGACCCTTGGAAGTCCGCCGTCTGTACGCCCAGTTCTAGTAAGGTTCTTGCCAATGGTACGAGGTCATGCGAGCTGGTCGCTAACGACGCCGACAACTTGAAGAGGCCCACTGCGTTCCTGAAGCTTTCATCATGCGCAAGCTGAGAACATACTGCACTGAGTGGCTGAACAATGTCAGTGTACCCGCAAGATTTTGAGAAATCCTGCAAAAGCTTCACATGTGTCCGATCAAGCGCTCGTGCTTTGGCAAGGTCACAAAAGATGGCCGCAAGGATCTTCAACCTCCCTCCATCTCGATCTGATAGGCTCGATAGTCGAAAGCTGTCCAGCAGCTCGCCGTGAGTCAAAGTGTCAAACTCGAGGTTCCGTAATAGGATATCTGTCCTGTCAGTGACACATCTGACGTGTTCCTCCCGAAGATCGTTATGAGCATCCAGCCATCTGAGTAGAGCGAAGATCGCCTGGGATTCCCCTTGTTCTGTAGCTCTGTTGAGGAGATCTGCTACGAACGCGACCATCGTCTTTGGCACCGGTCGTCTCAAGTTGGGCGGTGGATGTAAATCGAGAAATATTTGAACAGCATTTCGTACCGTCCGCGGATGTGGTGGACTATTCACCGACGGCTTGGGGTCCAGCACATGCGATGCAAAAGGCGCCGTCGGACTGTTCAGTGCGCCTGTGGTCTTGACCAGATCCAGACGTCTGACCGCTTGATCATACCATCGTTGTCCTATGTCATTTGCAAGGCTGGTGTGTATCTTATCTCTCCTACTCTTGGCTTCCAGTACAGACTGTGATGCGGTTGGTAAGTTCGATCCAGTCCTCGTCTCTGTTCTCGCCGCTCCTGAAGTTGTACTTCCGTTCCCTGGCTCATTCTTGTTCTTTCTCAGGCGTGGCCGCGACTCCGACTCAAGAGACGAGTTTTCATGGTTGTGATGGCTTCTGTGGATTGACCGCGGGTCCTCTCGCAGCACGGTTCGTCTATATCCTTTGTCGACCTCGGAAGGTAATACGCTGTTGCGGGGTGCCAGCTGAAGATCCGGTGCTCTTGAACGTCCTACGCCACCACGTCTTGCTCGACCGTCCTGAGTCGAGTCGTGCTCTCCATGCCCGCTCCTTATCCTCTCTTCCTGCTCTCTGCCCTGAAAGTCATTATCGTATAGAGTGTGGTCTGCTTCCTGCAGCGCAACCGCGGCGGCGCCGTGTGCATAACGAGGGTGTTGCTTGATCCGTTTCGAGTTTTCGACAATCTTCTTAGCGATACATGTCTGTCGTCTTCGCTCCTCGGCCACCAGGGCAACAGCACCGCAGACGGTACCAGAAGAAATATATGCGAGTTGGCGGAGGATTTGCAGCGCTGCTTTCGAGGGTACGGGCCTTCGGTTAGTATACATTACACGCGCATTGTGCAGCGCTCTCTGTCTCGAAGCTGGATCCTCTTAGACTGCCGTGTATAGTCAATTGGGCACCATGGAAATGCCGAAAGATACAGTAGTTGTTGCTTCTGATCGATAGAATTCTTGACGTGCTCCGTCTTGAAGTCGAGACATCTGGAGCTTTTCCCTTTGTGGTTAGAAGCATCTTGAACCTTAATTTACACTCGGCGGCTGATGTTTGGAGCGGGTTGTATGTGCTACATGTATGAAGTAGCAGGTAATCACAGTTGATAAAATCATACTACAAGCAATGTCTACAGCTATTCACCACACCAAATCATCTTATTTCCTTCCTGATCTCTCAGCATGTCGGCTTGTACTTCTTCGAGATTGCCAGCGCTGCGTCCAAGATAGAGTAGTCGATCAACTTGCCGGTACCAGGAGCGATCGCCTCGACAAAATCAAACCCCTTAGGCACACTTCCGAACCCGGCATACTGATTACGGATATCAATGACGTTCAGCAGACCAATCCTGTCGACTGTAAAGTTCCCCAATTGCCCGGGCGTGGTCTCTCCACGGATCGAATTCGTGGCCGCGGCATACTCAGTCTGGGCAAGTGCAGTCGAGATATTGTATTGTGTAGCCAGAGCTTTGACGGAGCAAGTCTGAGCGCGAGACTCGTTGGACGCGAGATAGACGTTTGCGTCATGCATGGCGGCGATGAAGCGAGTCGTGATGTTCCGCACGGTAGCATTTGTCAACGTGTCTTCCGCGATGGTGAAGACATCTGAGGCATACGGCGCGACAAAATCCGAGATGCGAGCCAAGATGTTGAGAGCCTGACCGTCAGGCAATGCTTCTCCGTAAGCAGTGAATGGATATGCCAGAATGCTTGCGTATGCCGCACTGCCATTGAAGGTGCCGTTGACCAAGTCTGCGTATCGGATGCTCGTGCCGCCTACGGTCTGTTTGTTCGTTAGACATGGGCTCACCTGAGACCAGGAGCGAAAGCGGACTTACCACAAAAGTGTAGTCGGTCCCGAGCTCAAGTCCATAGAGACTCAGGACCTTGCGTAGCGCATAGGCAAACCCGCTCACTGGACTGTCCACCATCAGACTTTTGCCTTTGAGATCCGCGATAGTCTTCACAGATGGCACAGATGCAATGACCTGATCGGCACCAGCATCGAGTTGACCTAGCACGGTAACATTTCGGCCCTGATTGAAACGGACATTGAGGCAGTTGTCGACGGCACCGGTGAAGATATCATATCCTCCACTGAGCGTGGTGTTGTATGCATAAGTCGAATTCGGAGTCTGCAAGTATTGGACGTCCAATGCGTAAGCTGTAAAGAAGCCTAGCTGATTGGCAATCGAGTACGTTGCTGTCTGAGTGAACGATCCATAGCGCACGAGATCGAGCTTTTGTGATGATGCAGCTTTACATGTCGATGCAGCATTACAGATCGCTACGATACAGCAGGAGAACAGCAACCAAGTCTGGGGGAATGGTGCCATGATGGAAGCTGAGCGTTATGAGTATGTTGAGACGCCACGCAAACGACCAGCAGATCGTGGACACCGAGGACACCCTTTATAGATTGTCATGTTGATTAGACAGACCATCGATGCACGGTCGACTTCGTCTAATGGTGCAGAGTGTTGGTGGCTTGGTGCAGGGCTTATAGCCAGCCAGATAGCAGAAAGTGAGTGCCGTGGTTGTCGTGTAACTTTGGCGGCTTTCAATTGGTTCATCTCCCGATCGTCTCCACAACTGCATTGTATCATCCTTTTTTTAGCCTAAGGAATTGAGAAGATCAGGGACATATTTTATTTGCGGTAGCTGATATCAATCAAACGTCGATGCACAGTAATACGTGGTACCCTTGCAATCCTCCCGTGCGCCCAATAGCTCGCTCTTGTTAGGCACTCCACACTAACACATGTATTCATTGCTCATTACTAAAGTGAAGAATGTACTTGTACAATTGAGGATCCCGGACAGAAGATCCCTCGCACCATTGCCTAGAAAATCGATGTCGCTTGTACGCTCAAAAAGGGATCAGTAGCAGCACCAAGTGCTATATCGCTCTGCCTGCCAATGCACTGTTCTTTTGCCTTCCATTACAAAAATGTACGAGGACGCGAAAACCAAACGTCCATGGTCACGTACTAAAACCCATTAGCGTACAGCGGCTCCAGGATCTTCCAACTCCACTCGGCAATGCCGTCGAGCTGTTTCATATCTCTGAGCCAATCGAGCAGCAGCGCCACCGTCTGCTCCATATCATGCCTGCTGACTTTTTCAACACAAATTTGTCTCAAACAATCGTTCTCGGTCGTCATGCGCAGCAAGAGCAGAATGCCGACAAAATTCTGCGTCCAGGTGAAGAGGTGAGGTACCAGACGCTTCTTGTTCTTGGGCGGCGCCATCGACAGCGGCCACATGCAGGCCGATTGCATGGCCAGGGCGCAGTAGTTGGCGTCGTCGACGGTCATGAGTTCGGGAAAGTGCAGCGCTTTGTACACAAATGGTCGGTAGATCATGAATTTCGCGTAGTAGAAGCGTGTACGCAGCTGACCTGTGATGATGTCGAGGTTGAAGCGGTGGTTGATAGGCACGGGGCCCTGATCCATGGCGAAGAGGCTGTCGGCTGGGCGGCGGGACATGGGGTTCATGTTAGGAAAGTCGTGGCGTTCGTTGTCGGACCATTGTAGCGGCTGAGGTAAGAGTGATCGCCATGATTCCAGCTGTCGGGCAAGCTCCCTGATAACGTGAAACGGTGGACCACCATAGTCTTCGGAGGATTCTGCTCTAGCCGTGGTGTCTGCGAATGGGTATTAGTGACCGATTCTTGATTCACGGAAGCCAAGTTTCACGTACTACCATGGATAGATTGGTGGATGCGCGCAATCAGTCTTCGAAGGGCAATCATGGCAAGGAAGTGGTACTGATAATGGGACTTTTCATCAGAGACGGATGAGCTGTCACCTCTGGGTTCGTGAAAGTACGGCAAAGGGACCTGGTCTTCCATGGTCTGAATGCCAGTCTGAGGGAGGTCCAGCTCGAGATGGTACAAGTCTTCATCGAGGATGCAAGTCCAATATGCTCGCTTGATGGGATCCGCCCTCGGAGTAGACCAATCCACAGGACCACTGATTACGAGTTAGCATGATATGATGGAAATCGAAACAGACAGCTTCCACTCACCACCGGATTAGAACTTGAATGGCCATGGAGGCAGATATGCAAGAGCGCCAGAAGTCCTGTTGTCACGTAAGCATCGTGCGCGAACCCTTTCTGACGAGCAGCGGTACTTAAACTTACCAGATGGCGAGCACAGGCTTCGTAATATGTGCTAGGGTCAAAGTCAGCCGTGAGCACAGAGTTTCGGTGTCAAAGTCTTCTCACCCCTGTAGTAGATAGATCTGGACGTTCTCAAGACTGCATTGTGTTATAGAGAAGCCGATGAGACGTCGGGCTTCATTGAAGATTTCCAGTCCTGGCGGATGGTCTCTGGTGCCTCCTCTCAGTCCACCCGGTTCACCACCTGGTGAGACAGTCAATGGAGAGCCATATACTCCGTCGATGGCGACTTGACCGAGCGCAAGCACGAGTAGGGTTAGGCAGGCGTTGACACTGCCAGCTGCGTAGCCGTTGCGCACAACAGGGGTGACGACCTCGGCGATGAAGGTATCATGATCGAGAATTGGATGTATGACGTTGAAGGTATTAACGTAAGCGTCGATGAGACGTTGCATATTGTCAAGGGTGAGGCCGGCGAATCCGGCTCTGGCTGTGGGTTCGGAGTTGTTGGGCGACGATACCATATCGTACATCTGCGCGGGACCAGGCAGAGGTTCCTTGTGCTTTTGCAGCTCGAGGTGGATGAGCCAGGGAGTTCCATCTTGAAGAACATACTGCAGATCCTCGGCTATAGGCAGGTTGGAGTTGGTAATGTGAAGATAGACGGCAGGCCAAAGGATGATTTTGTGGGCGGCGGTGAGATGGTGATAGGAACGTTGCAGTTCTCTCTCGAAATAGGGCTCGGCTCTCGCCATGTTGCCTGGCTTGCTATTTTCGCCATCAAAGGTGTCCCTGTCCCGATTAGAGGGATTGGACATGGAGCTTGATGTGGAAGACTGCTGATGGTTCTGTTGATCCGTCGAAGTCGACATGACGGTGTCCCGAAAACTAGGCGGGCTCGCATTGGACGACAGGGATATATTATCAAACTTGTTCTCGAGACGTTGTAGCGTCTCAAGGATGTGGACCATGGTCTTGTCCTTCCTGATGCCGGTCAGCATGATGGGCTCCTGCTCTGGCGGATACATCATCGGTGTCGGGACATGGAGTCATGAATAAGGGAGAGAAGAGCATACTTTGTGGGTTGAGGCTCACGGTATTGGCACTCGACATTGAGGCGGCGGCAAAGACCACACTTGGGTCGCTGTTCGTCGCATTTTGACTTGCTGTAATTCAGTCAGTAAGGCTGCAGATTACAAGAGTTATGTTTGTACCGATTGCGACATGTCTGACAGGCCTGAGCAGCAATGGCTGCACGTTCTCGGCGGTGTCCGTTGTCAGGACTGTCGGGTGCTTGCAGTACAGGAGTCGCCATGGAATGATGAAGAGCAGTATTCACGCGACTGCCCATGTGAGTGTGTGATGTCGCCGCGGTCCGGAGTATCACTGATGATGATTAACAGCGGCGCCGTGAAGGCAGGGCCCTTCAAGACAGTCGTGCCTCGATGCAGTCCCTAGACCGTACCGAGGATGCGAAGGACTGATGCGGCGAGGATCAATAATGTCGATTATTGTCGAGGAGAGGCCGACATGCAGCGCGGGGTCGGGCGAGGCAGCGACAATTGAAGTCTTTGGACTCGAATTGAATCAATTTGGGTTTCGGAAAATTGCTAGAGAGTCAAGAGGAGCGATGCAGCGTGAAGGATGGGACGTAGAAGTTAGTGAGCAGTAAAAGTCGCTGTTCGATTAATGGTTGCGGTGTGGCGATGGTGGGTTGTCAGTCCTCATGGACTTCGTAGCGCTGGCAGCTTCGAGCAGAAATCGCATGACATACAAAGATGGGAATCTCTGGAAGGATGTCAGGAGACGATAGCCATGTAGCCTACATGTAGACGGTGAGCGCGACCGGTGACGGGAGGGTGCCCCCCCCCCCGTCTTGGCACTCATCTTGCACGTCGGTAATGCCGATAGCTACGTTCGAAATACGTTCGGAATGCGCTCCTTCGTGACCTCTTGGTCTGCGGTTCTCGTTGCTTACGTGGCACAAATCAGTCATCCACAATTCTCTCAATTTGTAATAGTGACGCATGCCCCGCCTCGAGAACGCCGCGTCGAACATGAGACGCGAGATCGTTAACTTTCATTGTTAATACCGCATGACCCTGTGCCTGGCTATAACTCCACGTCAAGGTGTCTCCGATGGAAGGGCCTGGACGCCGTCGTCTTGTGTCTGATGCCGCGATGCCCGCGTCCGCGTCAATGTTCAAGGTACTTAAGGTATGTCATCTGTGCAAAAGAGCTCCGAGGAAGAGTTTCCGATGCATATTGCCTTCCGCGCTGAACAAAATGCATTAATATTCACCGCTCCCAACGCTGTTACATGTATCCAAGGAACTCCTGGCTGGCTGGCTAGGCTGGTATTTCAGTGACCTGCCTGTGACAGCGATTCTCTTACATTGTTGTACGCTTTCTTGCGCACAGGACATCTGGACCACTCAAGACACCGTCGCTGCCTTGTTCTCGCAAACACATCGTTCGTGGTCTGTTGCACCGACGAGGTCATCCGATGCCTGGTGATCAAAAATCACGAATTTCCTGACCACCAACTTCTGCACACGACCAAGAACGTGAAGTACTGCCAGCGGGCATAATCTTGTGATAAGCCCCTGGCAGCATTCCTGATACTACAGTTCATCTTTTGCAAGCATTATAATCAGACTGTCATGTCGATGCTTATTTGCTTCAGAGTCGTGGAAGAGATATTTCCACTCTCTGTAGTAAAGCCGAACCGAATATTGCTCGCCAAGTCGCCCGAGGTTCGCACAACTGAAATTATTGGATTCAAAATGGACATAAGGTGGAAGCCTCAAAAGCTTCCATGGCAATTCGAGTTCCTCATTCCGCCAATCGTTGTTTCGTGACAATATTTGGTACATGTAATCAAAGTACCATGACGTGCGCGCAATATTGGTCACATGTGCTCGACTTTGCCAATATAATCCACCGCACATGCAGTTCGTGGTGAGCTCTCGAATTAGGCTGAACTCACACCTCAAATTATTGGCCCCGTCGCTCCAGTCGTGCAAGCACCAGACATAGACAGCGTGAATCGCCCTTCCCCACGGTCCAGTGTCCCCACATCTTTACAGTATCTTCCTTCTACAGTACCCGCTGCTTCCTTATCAACCGCTGCAACGATACCTAGCTACTGACTTCGCTACTGGCTTCTGTACGTCCTCTGCTTGACTGCCCACATCCACGACGTGTCACGAGCGCATACCTTACCTCCGTCATCAATGAGACTGCCTCACTTCATACTCTCTCACGACGTCGCGAACCCTTTCCTGCAGCAACCTTTGTGCTCGCGCATGCCGAAACAAGCGCAGACGAACCGTTGAATACATCTCACCTCTGAAAGGTGCAAATACCGTAATTGACCAGAATCTCACTCAATTGACGCCTTACGCTTTTCGTCCAGATCGAAGCAACAGCAAAATGGTCTTTTAAATCCATTGTTTTCGTCCTTCTCCTACAGTACTCTCTCCTGGCGCGAAGCACACCTCCACGAATTCCTTCTCAAGCCTTTTGCTGGTGATCCCGAAGCTCCTCAACCATGAGCGCCGCTGTCGGACCCATGACTCCGAGTCATCCCCTACACCTGGAAAAGGGAAAGCCTTCATACAAGACCTCACAAGAAGCTACGAACGCGCGACCCCGACGCTGTTCAGATGACTCGGCCTCGGCTTCGGCTTCTCGCTCAACGCGACCAGTGTCTCCCCAGTCGTCACCGCCAATCACTCAAGAAGAGTTGAGAGGAGCATATCGCGCTCGCAGCATCGAAGTTATTGCGCAAGCTGGTGGAGACGTTGCTGCATTTTTGGAAGAGCTGGAATTCAAGCGCAAACAACTGGACGAGCAGATACAACGCTACATCAAGCAAAAGGACAGAGAATTCAAGATCTTCGAAAGAGACTTGCGCCCTAAATACCGCAGCAAGCCAGCCAAGCAGGAAGAGGCTGTCGTGAAGACCCCTGACGAGCCAGCTTTTAATCCAACAGGTACCGACGACGCAAAGTCGACCTCTAGCGACGTGTCGGGGCTGAACAGCGGAGGTACTCACATGCAGAACCCCAATGGCAAACGCAGCCCAGATCCCAAATCAGCTCAGAAACGCGAATCGGAGCTCCTAGGTCTTTTCACCCCAGATTACCTTCCCTTACTTGGCAAGGAATCGGAATCCAACCCTACCGAGCGCAGTCCTTCGGCTCCTCCGCAGCTGGTTTCACACGAAACTCGCGAGTCCCCTGTCCCTGACCCACTGTTACGCGCTCATTCCGATTCAATTGTTGTCGCAGCCTCACCACTGAATCCTGAACGACTCCGGATCGAGAATCGATCTCTATCTGGAGGCTTAGAGCCCATTAAACCACTGGTCGGAGTCTTGAGAGGCCCTACCGGACACGCAAGGCTTCCTAAGAAGCGCGTTTCACTGGTCGTTGGCGATGAAATCGTTATACCCTCTGATGACGTTTCAACATCACAGCCACCTCCCAGAGTAACTAGTTCACTTGAAATGAGCAGCAGTACACTATCAACGAGTTCGCGCACCGGAACACGATCCAGCTACACAGACGAAAACACGAACATTGTGTCTTTACAGGCCAACCCTTTCGCGAATGGTGGACAAACCGAAGAGACTGCGTCGCGCCTGTTTCAACATCATGAACCAAGCGCCTCTCAGTTTCCTATCATGCCCATCAGCGCACTCTCCTCATCGCTTGCTCGAACACCCGCGGCGGGAGACGAAGACGACGATCTCGATGTGGAGTCGCCATTCGCAATGGACGACGATCCCGCGCCTCGCGAGAAAAGTCCATGGATCGAGCCCATGCCGCGCGTGGCTGACGATCAAGCAGAGATGGAGTCCGATTTCCAGGACCACGCAGAACAGATTGAGGATGTGCAGCTGGAAATGACGGCGTCTCCGGGATCACCTAGAACCGTCCTGCCTACTCCCTCCGTGTCTATTTCCCGAGTCAGAACTTCATCATCAGCATCGTTACAGCCGGTATCGCCGGGCTTCTCACGACCTTCTGTCAAAGAGGACCCGCAATCCCTGTTTGCGGAGCCAGACGACGTGACCACGCCCGAAATCGAGGATAACAAGTCGTATGGTTCCTTTTCCCAGTCGGGTTCTTATATGGATAGGAAGGGTAGTTTGGGAGAATCTTTTATGCAGAGGAATGCGGCAGAAATGATGCGACGGAGAAAGTCTGGCGGGAGCAGCGTGGCTTGATTGCTGAAATGAGTCTCGGGGGATTTGGACATGTTGGAAAAATGGTAATGTCGGGGCTACGGTCCGTGTACGCTTAACGGGTCTCATTAGATGTAGTTATATAAGCTTATAAGCATCGATATGGATGGAATGCTATTTGCAACAAGCATCCTTCTGGTGACTGCGATGCTTCGTAACGTCATGCTTGTTTGTTGGCGTGATGCAGTCATAGTTTCTGCGGTGCGCGAGCATGGTACTTTAGCACGTGGCGTGCTGCCTCAACTTTGAGGCTGTCAGGCCTGATGCGCTTGACTTGGTCATTTTCGTTCGCTTGTCCGGCTCAAGCTACCTCACAGCTTGTCCAGCAACTTTCGTCGTCTCCTCTCCATCAACTCAGCCTCAACATCTTCGACCGTCGGTAACCGCCACGCGACGCCATCACCAGCGTCGCCCGGTAACGGCTCCCAGTCCGCATCCTCAGGTCCTTGGTCCGCCACCATCAACGCCTGGAACGCCTCATGCTCCTTCCCCCTCTCGTACTCAACCAGCGTTCCGTCCTCCTCATCAAGACCATACCCATAATACGCCGCGTCAACCCTCCTATTCAGATCCGCCCGCTTGGCAACCGTCTCCTCCTCCTTGGGCCTCTTCGCCGCCTCGAACAGCTCCTTGACACCAGGCAACTCCCTCGCGCGGCCAAAATAGCGATACCCCTTGCCGCCGCCCGGTATCTCCCTGCCGTCCTCGTCCAGCACGCGCCCACCCCCGCGCATGTAGTTCGGCCCGCCCATCTCGCGGATGCGCATCTCCCACTGCCATTTCTCCTTGAAGAGTTTGTTCAGCTCGTCGTTCAGGTCGCGCAGTTGGTAGTCGCTGAGCGAGGGCTCTTGGATCTTGGACACTTTGCGCGAGATCTCTTTCAGCACGGTGCCGCGCCAGCGCTCGCACGTCGGGATCGAGTCTTGCGCCGAGATGTTGCGTGGGCGTCGCGTTTGTGTCGTGTCGAGGATCCCGAGGTCGGCTGCTTGTTGCGCTCGGAAGCGGAAGAGCATTGATTGCGCCTTCTCTGAATTGCGCGCCTGGGTGGTGTTAGTTGCGATCGTAACTTAGGCGTGGAGTGACTAACCATTTTGTCGGATGTGAGTAAGAATAAGATAAAATCAAGGAAGGGGTATCGTTGACCGGAGTTCTGACGAGCGCAGACTGTTCGTGGGATCGTCGCAAGAGTATGGTGTATTTTATGTATTGGAGAAAGTGAAGTCGGCGCGGCCAGTCACTAGAGCTGACTCGCGTCACACCGCCCTCATGACACACTTGCTGACTCCACGCATCGACACTTTTCTGCCGCCTTCCTTGACCAGACGTAGCTACGCCGTAATCCATAGAACAACCGCATCAACATACGATCTTTTCCACCCACACATTCACCTCAAACCACACCCTCTCGCCATCCACTGCACCACACAACATGTCGCGCCACCACCCCGATCTAGTAATGTGTCGCAAGACGCCCGGCATCGCCCTGGGCCGTCTCTGCGACAAATGCGACGGCAAATGCCCCGTATGCGACAGCTACGTCCGTCCCACGACCATGGTGCGCATCTGCGACGAATGCAGCTTCGGCAACTACCAGAACAAATGCGTCGTGTGCGGCGGCGAAGGCATCAGCGACGCCTTCTACTGCTTCGAGTGCACGCGACTCGAAAAGGACAGGGACGGTTGTCCTAAGATTATCAATCTGGGCAGTTCGAGGACGGATTTGTTTTATCAGAAGAAGGCTGGGAGGGGCCATTGAGGGCGCTTGTAAAAGAGGTTCTGAGAAGACCTGGCAGGCCTGGAGGACGAGTTTGGAATGCGCGCTGCGCGAGACCAGAGTGTGTCCGTTTCCGGCATCAACATAAGTGTCTGACATTGAAAGTGGCCACAATTTGCAGAGCTGCAGGACGTAGGGCAGGGCAGTCCTTGTCAGGACGAAGACCTGCACGGGATCGCACACCCTCCAGCTACACTGGGCCACGATGTTACTGGCAGCCCAGGCATCGGCGCTGCAAATCCAGTCGGAGCCACGGAGACACTATCGTAAAGCAGGGAAGAAATGGCGGAAGAGGACATCCGCAACGGCTTCACAACTGGAACGAGGTCGGGGAAAACCGAACGCGAATACAAATATCGAAGAGTTTGTGTCGATAAGAATGATATTCGCAAATCAGAAAGTACATAGGTATCACATACAACGCGACGCTCGCAAGAAGTGGTAATCCCAAAACTCAAACAACTCCAGAAGGCCCTCCCAAGATAATTTTCGATTCCTTGAATCTCGGTCCACTCTTCCCATGCCAATGATCAATAACTTGACTTTTCTATCCCAAACGCCGTGACCCGATTCTTGATAACGCCAGTAGATTCAGCAGTGTAGACAACTCGCTGTGTTCTTTCATGATTCGACACTTGTACTGTTTTGAACACTCAAGTCGCGGAGTTCTTGGTTGTCAATGTGTCGAATGCCCGAGTTGCGATCTGATTTGGTAGGGGAAGTCGGAGCCGATACAAAATCCATCGGTGTAGTCTCGTCCAACTGAGCGGTCTCTGCACTTTCAAAGCCTAGCGGAGCTACCTTGCCATGCTGTGTGGGTGTGTCTTCTGAAGCGGGAGTGGGTTGAGGTGTGTCGTCATTCGACGAGGCAATAGAGCTATCACGGAGATGCGACTCTGGCGCGGCGTTTTCGGCCTCTGCCTCCACTGACCCATCAAGGGGTCTCTGCTTGAGGCGGATCTTGTCATTCGCAGTCCAGTCAGCACCAAAAGTCACCACGGAAGCCTGCTTGCCATGCACGATGAAACGGCCTTTGCCTCGTTCCAGACCCGGAGTGCCGTCCGCAGGCACCTCTTCTGCTTCCGACCTGACGGTGCTCGCACTCTCTTTGCCTTTTCGGTGTCTGTGTATCGAGCCAGACTCTTGTCTGTCGCGCAGAGTGCGATGTAAGCTACGCCTGTTGGATTTAGACTTTGTTGTCAAGCTGTCTGGTGTAATCGCGGCAGCTATCATTGCGTCGCTGGGTCTTCTACCACTGGTCGAGCTGGTGGTTGCAGTAACGGTTGGAGTTAATGACTCATCCCGACCCTTTTGACTAGAAAGGGACGGCGTCATTGGACTCAGGCGCAGTCTAGCATCCGAAGTAGCGACTGAAGGGCGACGACCAAGGTCGTGGACGCTGGAAGTCGATGACAAGTTCGTGGCGCTCGCCGGATTGATTGAGGTGGTTGAGGCGGTCGTGCTTGTAACAGAGCCCTGTCGCTGGTGGATCGGTGTAAACTCAACCGGCGGCAATTTCCAGTCACCTGGTGGTTGTGGCTTTGTCGCACTCTCCGGTGGTGTCTTGAAAACATCATCATCCATAATCTCGGTCTGCGTGAGCGACAGAGTACGTTCTTGGCAGTCGGGCGTCCGTGGCGGGCTCGTTGTCGCTGTCAGTTGACGACTTACAGCTGGATCTCTGTTGGAAGGATCAGCGATCATACTCAAGGGCCTCATCTTGGCAGCTTGAGCGATAACATCATCGGTATCTTCCAATGCATCCATGGTAAGGATCTCCTTGTAGCACTTAGTCCTCCATATGTCGCGCCGAGTCCACTTCAACATTGCGTCCATACGAGCCGTTGCGTGAATGACAACCTCTCGACTTCTTGGTTGAATGGGGGCCAAGATCTGCAGATGTCGAGCATTCCGCAACATGGACTCCAGCTTCTTACTCATATCGGCCATCTTGATATCCGCCTCAGCCATCTTTTCGATCATCTGCTTCCGCCTCATAGCCATGATCTGACGTGCAAGTTGAGGATTCATGCGAGTAGGGTAGCCCGACTGACTGGCACGTAATGATTTGATGCTTTGAACTGTGGCGGAAGAATCCAGGCGCTTGATACCAGGTGCCTGAAAGTCGCCGTCGGTAACCCCAATGAAACCCCGAATGCGTATACCAGCAGACCTGAACGTCGCCGCATAGTTGATCAGTGTCAGCCAATCGTTTTGCTCGTCTTCGTTGTCGGCAAGGAATATTTCTTCTTCACCACCTTGCCTCACAAGCGCAAAAGCATTCTTATGCTTTGTATAGCTGGAGTCTAGCAATGCCACAGCCTCATCAATCTTGAGAAGTGCATCTGGGCGAAAGTCTTCGAGAGCCGGCTTGAAGACAACCGGAGAAGGAGGAACAGCATGCCTCTGGTGAGTGTTGTGTTGCTGCATAAGGGTCTTCACCCACGAGACGTTTTTGAAAAAGTACAATTGGGCACCGGTAAGGATGACACCCCATTCTCTCCAAGGTGAGCGGGCCTTTTGCTTTTTGGTACCCTTGCGCCATAGAACACCGACCTTGGTAACCTGAATATCAACCACACCAGGTTTGGCTTCTGCTGGGTTCTCCACGGTAGCTTGGGACTCGAAAGCGGCTGGCCTCGAACGAGCTGAGATGATTTGCAAGATTCCGGTATTCTTAAATGTCCGTTGTATCTTTGCAGATTCAAGCTCAGCTGTTTTGTATGTGTACGGGTCCTCCACGGTGATTGTATCCTTGATAGAAAGTCTGAGGTGATCCAGCTTCGAGTCAATGATGAGTGAATATGGATCGACAGGACCAGAAGGCTTCTTGACAGTATCACCCATCGCTCCCTTCAGTTTAGCCTTCTTCGACTTGTGCGCAGAGAGCTTGTCTGCCTCGAGATCGAATTCCTCATCGAAGTGGATGAAAGGTGTGTAGCAGATATTGTCATAAAGGCAACCCAGGACTTCCTCAGACACATCCTGGCCGCGCAGATTACGGATGTATTCACTGCGCTGCATCTTGTGTTTGTTGTTCTTGTTGAAAGCATCCGTGTGCAGCATCATCAGAGAAAATGCGACAATGTAAGCCTGGTCTGCGCCCAGGAAAATGCCCGGGTTACATTCGTGATATCGATCAGCAAAGGCCTGGATGACCCTGTCCACCTGTTGAGTCTCTTTGGGTAGTTCAGCTTCGAGGAGAAACTTGCGAAGCGACATATCAATTGGTTCTCCGAAGAATGCGAATCTGCGAGTATAACTTCGTAGGACGGTCTGATAGAAAGGATCACCAGACTTGGACAGAGTCCCGGCGATGACTGTCATCGACATGGCAGCCTGCAGACGTTCCAGATACTTCGCTGCTGTCTCTCCCTCTTGTCGATCCGGCAAGGCGAAAGACTCCCTGCTGATAGCGAACGAATTGGATTTGGAACCGTGTCCGTCCTTGAAGCCATTGAGGTCTGTGCCATGGCGGAATCTGCTGAGGGTGAGAAAGTTTCCAAGACTACCTCGTCCCGAGGTCGACGTTGAGTTGCGCGCGCTGCCACTCTGGGTAGGCGGTGTTGGTGGTGTTACGTCATCAGAACCTCGACCAGAGGTGCTCATTGTCGAGGCTCTATCTCGAGCTCCGAGACGACGTGGGATGCCGATGGGTGATGAATTCGGTGAAGGTGCGGATTGGCTCGAGTCATTCCTCAAGAGGGGGTAGGCCCGCGGAGCAAAAGGGACGCTCGTCCTCGAAAAGGAACTGTAGCGCGGGGTATCAAAGGTATCATCATCGTGGGTGATCGGCACTTCGGTTTGACTTCTTGCTAAAGAGGAGCTCAGGCGTGGCCGGTAAGGAGAAACATTGAACGATCTGGTGGAAACAGCGCTGGTTGAAGCACGTGGTGTTGCTGGGGCAGTATCCGGGTATTGTGGAGGTGGTTGAATCTTGACCGGAAGAGGGAAGAGCGACTTGGGCTTGCTACGACCACGCAATCTGAATAGTCCTGGTCTCTGCGAGCTGCCTTGGGCACTACCAGAACTTCGATACCCGGAGCTCCGATCGGAATCAGACCGATTGCGAGGAGGCTCCAATGTAGGACTTGTCTGCGGCGACAACATGGGCGCAGTACGTGCAGAAGCAACCGAGAGACGTTTCGCTGGGTCGCGCCTTGTATCCTGAGATTTTCGCCATGGCAAGATGCTACGCTCGGGTTGCGGCGATTCTTTCTTTGACGCGGTCAAGGTTGCGGTGTGCTCCTTCGAATGGTGTCTCTTGAAAGGACCAAGGCGACTCTTCTTGACGGGCTTTTCATCGTGAAACTCGATCGTGGGTGCCGTTGTGACAATCGCAGGGGTTGGGACCGAGGCTGGAACCGGTGCTGGAACTTGGCCTTCTGCATGAGTCGTAGGTAGTCTCGGTAGTGGGGGCTTCTCTGCCTGCTCAGCGTGTAACCTTGCTCTTGTTGCCAGTTGACTGTCTGAAAAGTGTCGGAACTTTAGAAGGCTGAAGCGTTTGGTAGCGGGGTTCGAAGGTTGTATCGGAGGAGAGACGGAAGGGTGCAGATGCGAATCGTCTCTGGTTTCTGGCACGCTTTCATTGATGGAAGCTTGACGGTCGAGCCCGGTGGCTTCAGCATCTTGATGATGCTTGATCTCCGGTACCTGTTCTTTGGGGTTCTCGGAATCGCGTTCTGCCTCTCGTGTCCTAAGCTCAGATGTCAGGAGATCCAGAGTACTGCGGCGACGCGGCAATAGGGGCATTGCCGGCGAACCAGGTCCAGGAGATCATAGATTGATATTGATGCGAGCGCGCGTTAATATGACATTGGTGCAAAGTCGTGTGAACGCAGCAGAGTCGATTCTACGACCGAAAACGATCTGGCTCAGTAGTACAGAACACGCCGTAGTCCTCCACAGCCAGGGCAGCCAGCCAGTCAGCCAGCCAGCGTTCCGCGACGTTACCGAGTGAAGCGTCTGCCGTTTGAATCACGCTTGGCGAGGCTCGAGTCTGTCGTAAAGGACGAGTTTCCAGGATGATGAATTGCCAGAAGATTGTTTGAGCGAGTGACGAGGTTTGCGAATATGAAAGAGGATGGGAAAGCGACACCGAGAGAATTGCTCGTCAGGGTAAAATGAAGCGGATCAAACAACGTCACGCAGGTCCACGAGAAGATTGACAGTGCTTTGACCAAGACAGACAGGTACAAGTGCTGTGCTCGTGCTAAAGTTGTACACTTCAGGAGCGAATAATACAACTTGGTCAAGATAGACGCAGCACCGCCAAAGGCAGTACGTAAAAACTTGGAATTATACACGCGTCGCTTGGTGGGGAAGAGCTACAAGTCGCTCGAGTCGTTCTTGTCTTCCCGGCTTGTTGGTGGATTATTACTGGGATGGTTTGCTGGTTCGGTCTGACCGGTTCGGTTGGTTCGGGACGAAGTTCAAGTTCTGCATTGCATTTGCAGGCTTTTGGCAAGTGCGCTAACCGTATCGGGATGCTCCCCGACGGGGAGACGCTTTGCACGGCAATCCGTCACTATTCTGCTCTCATCTTTGGGGCACGCGACCACTCCATTCTGCCTCTTCAGTGATTGTTTTTTATCGACCTGCTTCGAAGTGTGCTCACAGCACTCTTAGACCGACAACGACCATTGAACCGGGTTTTTTCACCACGAAGGTGCGCTGTCCAACCACATCCTGACCTTCTGGGAGGTTTTCCGATTGCCGCCTAAGCAGACAATCTGATAAGAACGACCACAGTCACTGTAATCAAGACCATGCGCTCTGCACTCTTCCATCTCGTTACTGCAAACAGCCTACTGTTTCAGCACACGTACGCAGTACCCTCGCCCTCAGCTCCCACCAGAGATCAGTCTGGTCTCTCCTCTAACACAGACACACGTCCGTTATGGCGCTCATGGATGGACAAGGTTATAGAAAAGGTCTGGAGCATTGAGCCAGAAAAGAGCGAGGACTTCACACGGCGACTATCACAATGGCAGGAACCTCCGAGGCATACGCGATCAACGCAAGGAGAAGATATCGTGCTCAGGTTCAACATCAGCAACTCAGACGAAGCTTCACAACTATCGAAAGTCGCCGGCTATATGTTCCTTGATGTCTGGGAGTCGAGAGACGACTGGGTCGATATACGCATGGCGAAAGACACACTTCCACATGTCCTCAAGGCCCTTCCAACGTCATTGCGCGACGCGCACACACCATTGATGCTGGAGAAAGAGTTGGCACAGGCTATCTACGACACATATCCCACACCCAGAAAGGCCAACCCTCCGATGCCCGAGCAGCACAGTCAGCGAAACAAGTTTACACCAAAACTCAGTAGCCCAGCCTCGGCTGGATTGGAGAACAATGTCTTTTTCCAAGACTACCAGCCGTTCTCTGTCATCAGGCCTTGGATGCGCCTCCTCTCCTCTCTATTCACCTCGCATGTCCGTCTGATCTCTGTCGGAACCACTTTCGAAGGTCGCGACATACCCGCTCTGCGTGTGGGTGTCCACCCGACCAACGACAACGAACCATCGCAGCCCCGCAAGACGATCCTCATCACCGCCGGCTTACACGCGCGCGAATGGATTTCTACCAGCACAATCAACTACATCGCTTACAGCCTGATCAGCAGCTATGGCAAATCGGCCGAAGTGACTCGCATGCTCGAGGCGTTTGACTTTGTCTTCGTCCCCACCATCAACCCAGATGGCTACGTCTACACCTGGGAGACCGATCGCTTGTGGCGCAAGAACCGCCAAAGCACGCCTCTCCGCTACTGTCACGGTCTGGACCTCGACCGCAATTTTGGCTACGAATGGGACGGTGACAAACGGCCCGAAAACCCTTGCTCCGAGTCCTACGGCGGCCAGTCAGCATTCGAAGCCACCGAGGCACGCTCCTTCGCAGACTGGGCGCGCAACGAGACCGAGAATAACAACGTCGAGTTCATCGGCCTGTTGGACTTGCACTCGTACTCCCAGCAGATCCTGTACCCATACGCCTTTTCATGCGACGCCACGCCGCCTTCGCTCGAGAACCTGGAGGAGCTGGCTGCCGGCTTGAGCAAAGCCATTCGCGTGAACAGCGGCCACGTCTTCCAGACCCGTCAGGCTTGCGAGGGTAACGTCGCATTCTTCGAGACGGGAGGTGGCAGTGCGCTCGACTGGTTCTACCACGAGCTGAAGATCAAGTTCGCGTATCAGATCAAGCTGCGGGACAGAGGCACCTACGGCTTCTTGCTGCCGAGAGAACACATTGTGCCCTCTGGCCGCGAGATGCTCGAGGCCGTCATGTATCTAGGCAAGCACTTATTGAATGAGTTTGAGGCGCTAGACGATCGGACGCAGGGGCCAAGAGTGGTCAAGGGGATGCCGGAAGTGCCTAAGGGCACGCAAGCTTTCGTCGAGTTGTGAGAGAGGGCGATTGTGGCGCAGCTGGGCAGCGTCTTTGATACTTAAATACCTTATGATTGTATATACCGAGACCTCCAAAGTCGTTCATACAGGATGATTAGGGAAGTGAGTGTTCCTCGTACTGACCATGTTTGGGTCGTGCTGCGTTACGTGGAACAGACGTTAAATGATATGGAAAGAAGTGTAATTGCATATCAACTACTTCTATCAGTGACTATTGGCCTCGTCGCCATCAGACCCAACCACACTGCCTCTTCAGTCCTAATAGTCCTGCTTCCCTGGTCCGGTACCAAGTTCACCCAATAATCAAAAACGTCCTTGACATCTGTCACTCCCGTCGACAACAACTCCTGATCGGCCTTGAACGCCACTTCTAGACCAGCCACACCGCCAAAGACGAGCACCATATGACGCCAATCGTTCGGCACCGGGCTGACTTTCGTTTCCTCCGCAGCTCTACCCGCGTTCGTGAGCGCCGAGACCGAGATGCCCCGTTCCGAAGTGCCGAGACTGAGGTCGTAGCCGCCATCGTACGGCGACTCGGTGAAGACTGCAGACAACGACGAGGCCATTCTGCACGAGTAGCCCCAGTAGTAGCCGGCTTCCTCTCGCGGTAGATCTGGCGCCACGGCCTCCGCTTCGAGCGTAGTCTGTTCGTCCATGAATGGTTCTTCTGGCGAGGCAAACTTGACGGTGACTCTTGTGTTGGGATCGATGGGAGCTGAGATGCGAGCGTAGGCAGGCAGACCGCATTCTACGAGGGTGCCTTGGTCTGAGGAGGGCTTCGTCGAGAATCTCTGGTTGCTGCCTGAGCCGGCGACTGTGACGCCTTCGCGGTACATGCACCATTCGTTCGCTTTCATGTGGTGAGGCATATCCAGACTCGGCATCGCACCAGCGGTTCTGAGGTTTGGATGCATTGGAAACAGCAGCTTTCGAAGGTGAGGTGGCGTCTCGAGGTAGCTCAGTACGTGATACAAAAAGTCGTCGGGGTTATTGAAGCCAGTATACCCAGAGCGTTCGTCCTCTGCTTGAAAGTCACGTCCTCCGGGAGTTGGTCGCCTTTGGACGCTGTGGGATTGGCCATCGTTGAATATGATAATTTCGTCAACGCAGAAGACTGCAGCAGCTCGAGCGACTTGTGCGGCTAACGATGTCTTTTGATCATGTGTCTGGCAGTTTGCAATTATACTGCCGGGCAGAGCAATACTCAGGGTATGCGTTCTGCCCGTGGTCGGCTTGAAGACGGCTGTTGGTTTCGAAGTGTCGACGACATCTTCGGATTTTAGAGAATCTCTCTTCCGTTTCTGCAACAAGAATTAGTGCCTACTCTGAAGATCCGAATGAGTGCCTCGACATACCTTTGAATGATGTGCAGCCATTTCGAAGAATTGATCAAGTAAAAGAGGTTCAGACAAAACTTCTACCACGGCCGGCAGGTCTTTCCCGATTCGGCTAGATCATCCGCAATGGACCCTGCATCGAGATAGTGGAATGTTTGTGACGGCGGGATTAGTTCATGTCAATGTCACAGTCGCCTCGGCCTCGTCCTTGTCCATCCACTCGATGAGGTCGTCCCGGTCTTCGTCTTCGTCGTCGAGATCGTCGTCGAGAATAGCTTGACCGACCTCGACAGCTTTCAAAGTCGAAGCAATGCTCGCAGCCATCAATTGCTGCTCTGCTACCGTGAGGGTGCCTGCTTTGATGCCAAGATCCAGGGTTCGTTTCAAGCCATTTGTTGATTTACGGATAGCATCCAGAGATGCCTGCGTGCGAATATCGCCATTGAATGATGAGGATTGTGCCATTTTCTAACGGGAGAGTCAATTCAGCAGTGAGCGATGTACTTGTATAGACGAGGACAGCTTCCGAGGATGCGATTACGGTATATATCCTATGAGGGAGACAGCCATCATCCTTACCTAACCCGTTGGCCAATTCGATTCGACGGAGGCAAAGGGCGGTCCCCCGTCTGGGGTCTAGAGCCGGAGCGTGGACATGTCGCCGACGACGTTGGTGTTGGCAGCGTCTTCATGGCATCAACGTTACTATCCATAATAATGGTACCGGATGCCGTCAACAATGCCATCGATAACAACGATTCGTCGATGCATTGGAGGATCTCAGATGGTAACGACCCCTCTGCGGGGAGTGACGCGTTTACACGTCTAGCCATGTAGGACGCGGTCATCGCTGTATTTGCGCCAAAAAAATCAATCTCCTCAAATAATTCCGTTGGTTTTGCGTACCCGGATCTTGAGAATCCGCGGATATCGCTGTATTGCATCAAGTCGACGTTATGGTCGCGTTTGCAGGAAGGCTCTATGTAATCCGAGCCCCGCAGGCAATTTACAGCCTCTGTGAGTTATTGTAGACCTCTAACGACGTCGATTGTTGGTGAGTGACCTAGTCATTACGCAAACCCCCTATGTTCCGTTCAATTCATGCAAGATTACTGATCTGGACCCTCGATATTAGCGAACCGAGGTGGATAACGCAATTATAGCATCACAGCATCGAGATCGTGCATTTTGGTGTACCTTTGCTGCACAAGGCTGTCCCCCAACACGAATGACGGGAAAATGAAGCAATGTGACACATATGGTATAGGCGGTTGGATGGGGCGTCTCCGCGGGACGATCTTGGGAGCGAGACCAATAGTGCACTCTATCTACACGGATTGTGCATGATAATTCGGGACATATCACAACACACAGAGTACTCACACCCTATCTGGTTACTGTGTATTATTTCAGAAGGCACACAATAGTACGATTTCTCTCCTTAATTGAAGAGTTTCATCATGATCTGTATATTCTATATCATGTTCTAATACTGCGAGTACGTCCTATTGGGACACAGCTACGACATTACACAAGAGTCCGAAGTGCAGTGCCCAGGGCGCATATCGGAGACCCACAGCCCAATCTCTGACTCCCGTCTAACAGCGCTGTAGGCATCGGTTACGACCATGCCAATGCCCTGCCTGCTTGACGTCGCTCGTGAACCGTTCTGGCGTATTTGCCAGCAAAATGACTCTTTCTCCTAATCTCAGGGCCCTTCCAAAAGAAGAATAAGGGCGCGGGGGCCAATATCACTGCTATGCATCCGAGCATTGTCATGGTCCACGGGACCGTCAGACCGGCGTACATTGGCCTCGATATGACGTTAATGATGCCGGAGAACAGATATCTGAAGAACGTGATGATAGCAAGCGCCGAGCCTGCGTAGATGCCGTCTGTATTCGGTCAGTTTTTCCGTCACAATTGCATCAAGTCTTAGCAGGGCGACTTACAAACATCGAGAATGTACAGGTACACTGTCACATAGATTCCCGCCCAACAAAAACCAAACAAAGTCACCGCTCCAAGACTCGACCATATTGATATCGAGGGTCTGTTGGTCCAGCCAAGCCAGAACAAGCAGATCGGAAATGCTGGTGCTACCAAGACGGACGGCCATAAGCGGAACTCTGGTTCCGGAATGTCGAGCCCTGGTAAATGCTTCAAGTCTAATGGCGGTTCACCATGCGCCTTTTCAAGCGCGTACACCTTCTTCTTGTACAGCTGATAGTAGAACGGTATCAAGCAGAGGAACAATAAGCAGCCGATGATTATTGCTAAGAAGCAGGTGCCTAGTAGACCATGACGAAGTCCGTAAGTGTCGCCGAAGATGTCACTGTAACCCTGGAGAAAGCTGTAGATGACGATGTAAACAACGATGAGCCACAGACCCATCAGTATCACAATCGGCTCCTTCACCAGCATGTGCCAGGCGCGTAGGAGTGCTGTTCTGAATCGCTTGAGAATGGAGTCCTGCAAATCCAGATACGACACGTGATTCTCATTCCCACTCTGCTGGCGAAGGTGCTTGGCTTTCCAACTGAGCAAGACAGGAGCAAACGTCTCTGGCAAGAAGAAAACAGTAAGAAGAAGTGTCGTCCCAGAAAGTATCAGTGCAATCCATTCCGTCCACCGCCAGCTGATGGACGACTGTGCTATCCAGCCTCCAGCAACCGGAGGCACCGCCGTACCTGCGAAAGAAGCCAAGGCTATGATGGGCCATGCCCATGTCCTTTCGATTGGGTTGAAGAGGTCCGCCGTGCTGGCGCCGTGAATACACAGCAAAGTGCTCCCACCAAGGCCAGCCAGGAATCGAAAAGCAAGATACGCGCCAAAGTTCGGTGCGAGCGCAACACCGAGCAAAAACGCGACGTTGAGAATCCTAGACGCGATATATATCGGGTTTCTGCCGACACTCTCGGAGATTGGACCCGCGAATAGCGACCCGACCGCGATGCCGACCGTATACATCGTAGAAGACAGTGAATCAGCCTCCTCGCTGACGTGGAACGACCTTGCGATCTTAGAGCTGGCCTGTGAATCCGCAGAAGAAGCCCAATCCAGTGCGAAGACATTGAACCATATTATTGCAAATGCGGTAAGACGACGCGCCATCGACCAATTTCTTGGATTCAGCGAGTCGTCGGGTCCATCCCATTCAACGATAATGTGTTCTGCTCGAAGCTTTTCCTCCAGACCAGGCGGTGTGTTCAGGCCATTGAGTCGTTGGTCAGTCGTGGAGTTATCTTCCCCCTCTTTGGTGTTTCCTTCCTCGACGGTAGCAGGCGCTGAAGCTAGAGATGAATCTGATGGATGCTTGAGATGCACGTCTTGCACCCGGCGTCCAATGGCCCGGTATTGTTGTAAGGACTGCATGACCGGTAGACGGGGTGGAGGAGAAGAGGAGGAACTCAACCATACCTAAACAATACGACCTACCTGGTCTCAATGGCTGTGGTGCCGATTTCGCCCACCGATAACTTTACCATGGAACAAGACGGCATTGCCGTGATGTCGTGATCTGGGGATAACGATAAATTTACGTGACCTGACGTCACCACGGCCAATAATGTTCAGGTACCGAAAGTTTATGGTAGTTTGCATTAATTATTATGTCTTTGAAATTGCATAATTGATATTGTGCCAGATTTAATGCGATGGAAACATAGCCTTCCGACTGGATTTGGAGCATCGCAGGGTATGGTCTACTTGATGCCGTACGCTGTATATATGCCAGAGGTCAAATGGACATCCGTAGACTGGACCGTGGCCTGTGGTATGATATCTAACAGATGTCCTCGACTTCCATCTCGCCGCCAGCAGGAGGACCTAAATCTGACCTCAAGTTTCTCTGGAAAGTCTCCAACAGCATCTCGAAGCAGATTCTAGTGACCGCAGGATCGTAACGACCCTTGGACAGCTCATCTCTGATAAAGGCATGCTGAGCGTATACATTCTCATAGAATGAGAAGTTGACCCCAGCGTCATGCAACGTCTTGCGAATCAGGTCGCGACCCTCAGGTGGAACGTGATTGTCTTTCTTGCCAAAGATCATGACCAGCTCGCCCTTGATGTCGCCAGCGCGAGTCAGCGAGTCGTCCTGCTTTCCGGCACCAAGAGTGTGGGAGTGGACGTCGGTAGCGAAGAAACAGACAGCAGCACTGATGCGCTTGTCTAGGGCACATCGATAGGCGAGGTGACCGCCAAGGCACATTCCGGTCGCGCCAACACGACCATTGCAGTTGGGCAATGACAAGAGAAGACTTGTGCTCAACTCTGCATCCTCATCATAGGCGGACAGTTTCTTTGTGATAACTGTTAGTTCAGAGACATTTCAGTCTTCAGATCTGGCTTACCTTTGCGACCTTCCACTCGTTGCCCTTGTCTGTACCAGGTCCATCGTACTCAAGTGCCTCGGGTCCGGTGAATTCGTGATACGATGATGGTGCAGCACAGATGTAACCGTTACCAGCAATCTGTCTCGCAAAACGAGCCACTGGTCCTGTGACTGAGCTGTTGTCAGTCGCGGCTCACGTCGTGCACGCATCGTGCAGAAGGCAGCGTATGACGTGGCTCTTTGTAGAGACTAAGAAAAGAGCCCTCGACAAAGAAAGGACTGACCTTGGTAAATCTCACTGAAGACTACGACACCGGGAAACTTGGCCTTGGGATATTGAGGGATAGTCGGTGTGAACAGAAAGACACCTACAGTGATCAGCTAGGCGTCTCAATCGTAAGGTACCGTGACCGTACGCATGGTGCCGCCCTCGCGGGTCTTCACATCTTGAAAGGACTCGGTAATCAGCATCACGCACACGTGTATCAATAGAAACGCTGTTTGGAGACAAAGACGCGTTCATTTACCTCAATAACAAGGTCATTCAGCATCTGCGTAGTGGCTGTACTGCGCAGGCGGATACATCATCCTGGCTCTGCCCCGCCTAACCACCCGCCGCCATCATAGTCGATCGCGTCAGGGCTTCAACTCGCGGTGACTCCCGACTTCTCTCGCCTCTGATCAGACCTCCCATCTGGCCATCTGGGCCGGTCCCTGACATTAGCAATCCTCATATCATCGCGCCAGTTCAGCATCTATTTATCCGCATACCAATTTGTGACGCAGAAGTGGTACTGCTCAGTTGCGGTTCAAGACCACCGAGACCCTGAACGACATCATCTCCCCATTCGACCTACTGCATCAACCCGACATTGGCGTCATGTCTTCGAACGCGCCGGCACTATCAAAACAGACATCCAGCAGTTCGAAGCCTGTGAACATCTCGAATCAAGTCTCTCCTGCCCATTCTTCCCAGACCAACGCCTTCTTCGCCAACGACCTCGGCCAGCGTAGAAGTGGCGGATCCAATACAGCTACACCTCGGAACGCACAAACTGTAAAGAGCAAGCACAAACAATCAAAGAAGTTCCGAGTAGCGGATGATGACGCTTTTGCCGAGTCCGTAAGTGCAATGCATTGACTGAGCTCTAACCGTGTGCTTACCTCGTCTTAGGCCGCCATGCAATCTACCAACAGTCGCAAGGGACAGACCTCCATCACTCACCTTATGAACTTCTCGCTACCACCTAGGCCACAAAGTCAAACACCAAGATTCGGAAGTCAACGACCAGCAAGGAGGAATGTGACCTGGGGTGTCGGATCTGGATATCATGCAGCCGACAAGGCGAGATACGTTCACGCAAACTACCGATTTATCGTCGATCCGCGGGGTGACTACAAAGCTCAGGGTGTTGATGCGGACGTCCACCTTGACTGGAACAACGTGCTCCAAGTCCTGGCGTCTGCAGAATCCCAGACGACATCATGCCCGATCTGTCTGAGTTCTCCTACGGGCCCTCGTATGGCTAGATGCGGCCACATCTTTTGCACGTCTTGTTTGATTCGTTTTATGCACTCGGAGGATGGTGCCAATCCACCGGAAAAGCGCGCACGCTGGAAGAAATGTCCAATCTGCGAAGACGCCATATATCTATCGGAAACAAAACCAGCTCGCTTTTACACTGGACAAGAAGATGAACCACCAAGAGAAGGCATGGACGTCGTGTTACGGCTTGTAAAGAGACGAACTGGCAGTACACTGGCTATGCCTCGGGAAAGTCCGGACGCGCTTGCGAAAGGCGAGGATATACCTTGGTACTTTGCTGCCGAGGTGATGGACTATGCCCGCGTCATGAAAGGTAGCGAAGACTATATGATGGAGCAACTGAATGGTGACATTGCGGCTGTCAAAGCGCAAGAGCAGGAAGACGAAGTCATGTTTGGGGACGATACGGAATGGGCTAGGAAGGCAGTGAAGATGTTGCAGGAAGCCAAGGAGAAAACCAAAGGCATGGGAAATCCGCCACAGATGATCAAGAAGCCCGAGGAGCACAAGCCGACGCGGCCAGCAATTCAGTTCACGACAGAGGACAACAACGTGCCGGAGATGTACACGATGCAGCAAGCCACACGCTCAGGTCAGAGCATTCCGAATGGATCAACAACAGGCTCGACGACATCGGTGTCCACTGGTCAGGAAGTCAGCACTTCTGCTGATGAGAGTCAATCAAGCCAGTCGCACATATCAGCCTCTCCACACAAGAGTGCCAGGTTGGACAACGAGAGCCTTCTTGCTACGAGTCTTGCTGATTTCAAGGCTCGTCAGAATGCTGCCGAGCCACAGCCTGATTACTACCTCTTCTATCAAGCTCTGCTCCACTACTATCTCTCACCTCTGGATATCAGGATCTTGAAAGAGGCGTTTGGAACATACGAATCATTTCCCTCTTCCATCCTTCCTCGAGTCGAGCACGTGTCGACTGGTCACGTTGTCGACAATGAGCTGCGGAAACGCGTCAAGTATTTAGCTCACTTGCCTTTCGGATGCGAGGTTGGCTTCCTCGAATGCGACTGGACCGACACGGTCCCACTTGAAGTGCTACAAAAGTTCCAAGCCGACATTGAGAGGAGACGAAAACGTCACTCGGACAAGGAAGCTCGAGAGGAGAAGGAACGTATCCGGATAGAGAAGGCAGAAGAGAAAGAGTACGCCGCCAGCAGGCGACGGAGGCCCAGTATGAACGTCGAACGCTTCACTCAGGACGATTTCCAGCCTCTTTCGTCTACTGAGGTGGCGGACTCTGCTGCCAGCATTGACTCGCATCTTGCCGTGAGTGCCGGCAGTCCTCCGTGGAGCACCCACCGTACTCATAGCTCCGGCTTTGCTTCACTCGCATCGCCTGGCACAAGCCCCAACACGATGAGAACAGTGTGGGGAACCAGTGCTGTGGCAACGTCCAGCCCTGAGATGCGCGCCATGCAGAATCAAGATCCTGTCGATGATGGCTGGCTCCAGGGTTGGGAGAGGGACATACTCAGGGAGGACGATATGTTGGCGCAAGCGCAAGCCATGTCTCTTAGTGACGAAGTCGGCGAGTCTTCCAAATCTGCTGGCTCTGCTGTCGTCGGCGGTGCAGGAGGTGGCGGCAAGGGAAAGAAGAAGAACAAGAAGATTACACTTATGAGTACCACGGCGAGACGAGGCGCATAGATCAATGTTTTTCTGTTTATAAGATATATCCCATTTCCAACGATACCAATTTCAGATACAGTAACTCTTTACTTTGATCTATTCGGAGTCGAGTCCTCCTTGCCAAGGTTCAAGGCAAGTGTCTGTCGAAACTTCAGCAACATTCTGTCCTCTTGCCATAAATTCAGTATAATAATTTCGGGCGATGTGTATGGTATTGATGGGCGGTGTCGCTCGTTCTCCAAGTGCTGAACTGAGTCTTGTCTCGAAAGGGCAGGTCAATGGTGGTTAGGACCATCGATGTTGGTGAGGCAGCCACCTCACTTTCCAAACTCCGATACCCCGTTGTTGCAAGATAAGGCAGGCCGTAACAGGTAACATATGATCTTTCCTTATTAATGATCCCTCCTTTGTATGCGCACTGGACACTTTATCTTTCACTACTAAAAAGTCCGTGTCCATTCAGATGACCCGAAGAGTTAACCAGCAGAGCACCGGCAACAGCACAGGCGTGGACATGACTGAAACCACGGAGACTCGCATTCTGACGTCGAAGCTCTTCGATCCACGATCCAAGACTTTCCTTCAAAACACTACTATCGTCGTAGACAAGAAGAGCGGGCTGGTCAAGAAGACCGTGACCCACGACAATCCCGACCCGGCCACACTCTCTACCAATGAAATCGACCTCCGCCATCTAACAGTGCTCCCTGGGTTTGTAGACGCCCATACCCACATCTTTCTCCACGACTACCGCACAACCCCTTCAATCAATCAGGAACGCGATGAGTCGCTTGTGTCACGCATCATCCGCGCCACGAACCACTGCCGTACGGCCCTCAAAGCAGGCTACACCACCTACCGCGACTTAGGGACCGAAGGTGCTTTCGACGCTGACATCGGCGTCCGTGATAGCATCAATCGCGGGATCATACCAGGGCCTCGGCTCTTCGTCGCTACCTTGCCATTGGCCTCTTCCGGCGGCTACGAGATCCGCCACGAGAGCCGTCTAAATGGCGCGGTGGTACCACAGCTTAGTGACGTCTGTGACGGTGTCGAGGGCGTTCGCGCTGGTGTGAGAAGGCGTGTCGGCGCCGGTGCGGACGTCATCAAGTTCTATGCTGACTACCGCAAGCGAGCGCTACGTTTTCCAACGCCGGCGTGGAAGGGTTCTGAAGAGATACTGTACCCGCCGTCCGGAAATCTGTTCACCGGAGATAGGAGCTCGAATTTGCCAATGTTCTGCCAAGAGGAGATGGATGAGATCGTCGCTGAGGCGAAGCGGAACAGGATTCCAGTTGCAGCGCACGCTTGTAGTCCTGAGGGGTTGGTCATGGCGGCCAAGGCAGGAGTCACCAGTATTGAGCATGGACTTGTGGTCGGTGAGAAATACCTCAGGCTGATGAAGGAAATGAGCACGATTTTTGTGCCTACTCTCGCTGTCATTGATGTCTACCAAGACGAGCTTGAGGATGGCCAGATGGACTTGTTACTCGAGAACGTGGAGAATGCTTATAAGATGGGTCTCAAGCTGGCTTGTGGTGGAGACACCGGGGCATTCGATCACGGAGATAACGTGAGGGAGCTGGAGATGTTCGTCAAGGCAGGCATTCCGGTTGAGGAGGTCTTGAGTATGTGCACACTCGGGGGATGGGAGGCTTGCGGTGGTGATCTTTGCGGGAGGAGATTCGGGGCTGTTGAAGAGGGGTGGGCAGCAGATCTTGTTGCGCTCGATGGTGATCCGACTGAAGATCTAGGTGCATTGAGGAGAGTGAAGTGGGTTATGAAAGATGGAATGGTCATGGTCAATGACGGGAGCATTGTTGGATCCTAGCTGTAAGCAGCGCAAAAGGCCCAAGAACCACTGAACTTACCATCCTTGTTGTGTAGTTCGCGAACCTGCCGAATAGTCTGTCAGCAACCGAAACATTAGCTATACTATGATAATACCATTGTTCGACACTTCATTTATATACAATGTCAATACGCGGGTGGCTGCATGAATTCTGACCACTCAAAGCGTCGTTGGCGAGAGCTTGGCACCTCATCCATCAAGGTGTTTTATGGATCCAGCGATCGTTCAACGCCCTTTCTTTGCATCATACCACGACTTTAAACTCATCAGTATTCTTTCTGGGACTTCACTACTAACCTCCTATGACTCTGGACGAGCAATAACATATTTTCAATTCACGAGAGCGGTGCATAATCGCGAGGCCATCGTTGAGAAGATTCAGACGGCGCTATTTTAAGGTGTCTTGATATCGAGCCAAAAGTCGAGACGAGAGACGACATACAATTGAACTATTGCAAACATGGCGCTCGGCAATGATACTCGAGGATGGATCATGACATGCATTAGTGGGATTGGTATGATCTGATGAGCCATATGGTCGCCATCTATGTATACTAACGCCTCTCAGCATGCGTCCTCGGAGCTTCCATCATATGTGCAGATATCATAGTCCGACACTTCCCTGGCATGAAAGACTTCCGGATTCAAGACAGCGATGTCTTTCTTTCGTCCTCGCTGAGTCTGAGCTTCGGTGTCATGGTATGTCTGCTTGGCTATTTGCGTGCTGCGACTGACCGCCACTAGCTCTTCTCGGCCCTTTATACCATGCTTCCATCTGCGAAGAAGTCGTTGCAAGATGGAGGCTTCTCACCAAAGGCCGCCGCCTGGACTCTCATAGCATGTTTTCTAGGAGGCGTGATCGGCATCCAAATTATCTCGAGATTGCTTCACCACTTTATACCTTCTCACGTCGTGGAATGTGAGCACTCGCACGACGAGGAGAACCAGGCGAGCTCATCTCCGGCCAAGGAAGATTTATCGAAGCATCATTGCGACCATGGTCATGATCATCCGAAGCAGGCGCCACATGAACAAAGACCACGCCCGACCCATCGTGCGACTGATCATCCTGATCAATTTGACCACATATATGACCATCAAGACCCCTCACAAGAATTGACAGAGTCCGAAACGTTCCAGACGGCATTGTCAAGGAAACCTACACTACAATCTCGACTCTCTTCGACGATCCATAAGATGACTGCAGCCCCAAAGGATGCTTGCGATGGCGACGGGCCATGCTACGGTTTCTCTGAGCCCTGTGGGCAGGAATGTTTCAAGATAGTACAGGCTCGAAGCAATCCCAGGAACAAATCATTCCGGCAACCCAGAAAGCCTTTAGGTGGTCGTACTCAGAGTATGCCTCATACCCGTCAACCCACAGAGTCGACGCCTTTGTTGGGAGACTTAGGAGGCATCGACGAAGAGAGCGCACGGAATGCCGAGTCCAAGCGCTCGAAACGAAGGTTTGATCCGGATGCTGAAGCCTTGGAGGGTGCGATAGATTCAGAAGATGACGACGAAGTCTCCCCGCCAACAGGCAACGACAGTGCATCACCAGATCTTCAAAAGACAACATCAACCGCGAGCCATAAACACTCCGAAGATGAGCATGGCGCACAGCATCATCACCACGTACCTACGAACGCATTTCTATCTATCGGACTCCAAACATCCATCGCCATTGCTCTGCACAAACTCCCGGAAGGCTTCATCACATACGCCACCAACCATGCGAACCCGAAGCTCGGCTTCTCCGTCTTCCTGGCCCTCTTCATTCACAACATCACCGAAGGCTTTGCTATGGCTCTGCCTCTATACCTCGCGATCAACAGCAGATGGAAGGCCATGTTCTGGTCGTCTCTCCTCGGTGGTTTCAGCCAGCCGTTAGGTGCCGGTGTGGCAGCTCTTTGGTTCAAGGTCGCTGGTCAAGGCGACTACGCGCCAAGCGAGGGTGTCTATGGCTGTATGTTCGCCATCACCAGCGGTATCATGGCTAGTGTGGCTTTGCAGCTCTTCAGTGAGAGTTTGGATCTCACTCACAATCGTAATCTCTGCATGGTCTTTGCATTTGTCGGTATGGGTATCCTTGGTATCAGCTCTGCATTGACCGCTTGAGGTCAGATCATGATATTCAGGGATGATAGCTGAGTTTCGGGACCTTGGATGCATAGTTGGACGGAAGTTTTGATTATAGCCCTGATCATGGAAAGCCCTATGAATAATGATTACTGTCTACTGGTTACAAAGCTGTCAGTACTACAGGCTCCGGTAATTAATGCGAGTAGGTAGCCTGATGGATTACCCATACCGCCCAGCGAGACATCTTCTACTGTTCCGACCGGCGCTAGTCGTCTCTTTTGACGAGGGTTTGTAGCTTTTCGCTCTTTTTGACTCGATGAACGTGCGTTCAACGTGACAGGAATCGGGATATAGAGACGCATGGATCCTGGGAGGGTCCAGCGCACTGAGTCACTTTCACATGTTTTCGGTCATCTAACGCGGAGCGTCGACGTCATGGGATTTTGAAATTCCACCGTCAAGCAGCGACATTATTGTCCATGATCATCACCTCTCCCACACACACAAGCACTCTACATTTCGCAAAGGGCGATAGACAATGTCTGAACGACCTGACCATCCGCTGCTGCAGCGACCACTGTATGGTAAGTGGCATAGCTACCATGTCGCGCGATCGGCTAAATGCTGACACGGATAGCCTTTGACCTACCGGACGACATTGTGAACACCCTCGAGCTCAAATCCGAACTCAACATCGTCCAACACAGCGCAGAACCTACAGAGATCACCAAAAATGGCGGCATCCAGCGACCCGAATCGCCAGAAGGCACACCGGCATCCGCGACATCATGTACCCTTTGTAACATGACTTTCGCGACCGTACAGGAGCAGAGAGATCATGTCCGCTCAGACCTACACGGATACAACCTGAAACAAAAGATGCGAGGCCTGCGACCGGTCGGCGAGAAAGACTTTGAAACATTAGTTGGGGAGTTAGACGAAAGTATCTCTGGTTCTGATTCGGAATCAGAAGAGTCCTCAGAAGATGACGCGGACCTTGGCTCTGGAAAGAAAAAGGACACAACGCTTACTGCTCTACTGAAGAAGCAGGCGAATATCGCGGACACGGATGGAGAACTTGCTCCTAAGAAGAGGAAACGAGGAGGAAACAACCCACCTTTATTGTGGTTCTCGTCTTCGAAACTGCCTCCGAATGTGTCTCTTGGTTTCTACAGATCGATCTTCACTCCTGCAGAACAACTTTCAGATCCTACGACACTTGTACAGATAGTGCAGCGCAAGCAGCTGTCGCCGAAACCACCACCGACGAAGCCAACATCGGAGGTGACAGAAGAGTCGGGTGGTGTGCCATTACCTCGAGAGCTCCAACCAAACACTTCTGCTACCGGACCGCACTACTTTCTTTGCATGATTGGAGGAGGTCACTTTGCAGGAATGCTGGTCTCATTAACACCGAAGATGACCAGGAAGGCAGGGGTCGAAGATCGAGCAGCCACGGTACTTGCGCATAAGACGTTTCACCGCTACACGACAAGAAGGAAGCAGGGTGGTAGTCAGGCGGCCAACGACAGCGCGAAAGGCGCAGCGCATTCTGCTGGTTCGAGTTTGAGACGATACAACGAGACAGCACTGACCAGCGAGGTACGGTCGCTGCTTACTGAGTGGAAAGAATGGATCGACACATCGGAATTGTTATTCATTCGTGCTAGTGGAACCACATCTAGGAGGACGCTCTTCGGTCCTTATGAAAAGCAGGTGCTTACCGCGAACGATGCAAGGATACGAGGATTTCCTTTCTCGACCAAAAGAGCCACTCAGGCAGAACTTATGAGAGCATTTGTGGAGTTGACCAGAGTCAAGGTCTCGACGATCGACGAGGTCGCGCTGGCAAAGAAGGCACAAGAGGAAGCCGATGCAGCGCAGAGAGCAGAAGACGAGGCAAGGGTGAAGTCAGTGGCACCTCAACCGACGAAGCCCAAATTGAGCAAAGAAGACGAAGAGGCCACACTTCACACGACACAAATCCAGGCTTTGATACGGCGGTCCAAGGCGCCCGCCCTCATATCCTATATCCAATCGAACAATCTGCCTCCAAACTTCACCTTCTTCCCAACCGACACCCCCCAAAATCATCACGCACCTACACCGCTTCACCTCGCTTCTTCCTCCAACGCTGCGGCTTGCGTAACGGCACTTCTTCTCAAAGCAAAAGCAGATCCAACAGTGAAAAGTCAGGAAGGAAAGTCCGCTTTCGAGATTGCTGGCGACAGAGCGACACGAGATGCCTTCCGAATAGCACGATCGGAACTCGGCGAAGGAGCTTTCGACTGGGATACGGCAGGTATTCCAGCTGCGCTATCAAAAGCAGAAGCAGATCAACGCGCGGAGAGAGAAAGGACGGACACTGAAACCGAAAAGGCTGCCGAGGCGCAGAGAAGAAAAGAGGAGCTTGAGAAGCTGAGGCTTCAGGAGCAAGAGAAGGAAGATTCGAGTAAGGAGAGAAAGTATGGCAAGGGCAGGAGTATCGTTAGTGTGGAGAAGACGGCACAAGAGAAGAGAGAAGAGGAAGCGAGAGGTATGACGCCCGAGATGCGCATGAAGCTTGAGCGCGAAAGGAGGGCGAGGGCTGCTGAGGCGAGGTTCGCCAAGAAGTAGGCTTGGATTCGGAAACGTTACCGTCTTTAGTGATGAGATGGTTCACGAAGGCCACGGCGAAAGACTCGGTAGGTCGTGAATCGTCGTATTACATGCCACCTTGTATAGCAAATGAAGATATGATCAGGACCAACGCATTGATCAACCCCCACGAAAACGGTATCCACGTCGACATGCGAAAGAAGCCAGCGCCGTAAACTCCCGCTAGTCTGTATTCTGTCAGCCCTCCTTGTCTGTCTATTAACAGATAATGAAAGGAGAGTAGTGCAAAGACAGACTACTGTGGTCCAGCAGTCGCAAAGAAGAAGGACAAACAGATTAGCGAAAAGTACTCACAGTCCACCCACAACATTCCCGGCGATCACAGCCTCAATACCACCGACCACCGTGAACAGGACAGGCGCAACCCAAATGACCTTCCAATTCCGCCATTGAACGCAGCAAGCATATCCCGATGCGATGATATGCACACCCACGACAGCGATGATCGTCCAGAGAAGCGTGAAGCGCCAGATCGAGTGTGCGTCGTAGAGATAGTACGTCTGCGTTCCACTGACGGGGAAGGGCCAGTACAGTGAAGGAAACGGAGGTGGGACGTAGGATAGTGGTGGTGTGTCCACTATCGTGCGGAGAAATGTGTTGCTGCGGCGGATTAGAAGGGTTGAAGATGAGGTTGAGGTGGAGTCGTTACCTCATGATGAAGAGTAGCAAGATGTGATACAGCGCTATGGAAGCGCTGGTTGACTTGATCACATCGTCTAGTACATCGTTGTGATGCGCATTATTGATCACTGATGAACGGTTCCGTGATGTTGTGATGCGACTGGAGGCAAGAACGCCGGAGATTGGGCCGAGGCACAAGCTCGGCTGATGATTGGCTGTTCGCGACCTCGCGTCTCGACTCGACACCTTCGCCAGCATCCATCATGGACGTCGTTGATTCTTCGTAGCTCATCAGTGAGGCATAGAGTATATCAGTCATGCCCGCAGATAGACTGCTCGGTACTCTGCTGCGTGCGTTGCAAAGTTACTCGCCGCAGCAAGAGACGCCCCGGTACGTATATCAGCATCTTACATGTAATCTGAACCATACTAATGCAACCCAAGCTTCCTCGGCACTGCAGTGTCACTATACACGACACTCGCAAACCCTTTGAACATCACACTATTAACATCGCAGCTTCTACAGTCGTCTGCGCTCTGGACTAGACCCGATGGGCTCCGCTCCAGCCTCAGCTTCATCTCCGTCGTTAGCACTGCATGCGTCCGTCTAATCGAGCGCGAAGTTGCCGATAATACAGACAACGCAGACCACTTCCACGCACAGCATGAGCCTCACATACCTGTCGCGGAATGGGTACATGCTGTCATCAGCGGTCTTGACGAACGCTCGCCACCACACCGCCATCTACTAGTTCTCTGCGGCTTACTCGTCGGCTTCGCGAAGCAGTCAGATGTCCTTTCGTCGAGCTTATGGCGAACGATTCAGAGTGCATTCGTCAAGGCCGCGAATCTCGCGCTTGCGGACCAGGGAAACGATGTAGCTGCGGATCTGAACATCGTGCTTGCTATGAACCACTCGTTCCCGCACCTCTCGGAATTCGAAAGAAGAATGCTCAACCACGATGCATTACTCCCTATGATCATGCATGCAGTTTTGCACTCGAATGAAGGGCTGAAGTCTGGGCTATTCTTGAGCGCGGTAGATGACGACGTAATACAAGTCTCGTCTAAGCAGTTCGGATGGTCTGCTTCGAGCGCGAGCTTCTACCAAGTACAGAAGATGTCAGGAAGTCCGCTTCTGTCGTCGTTGGGTCCGTTGTCAAGACTTGCGTCGCATACAGTGGAGCAGGTCAAAGACAGCTGGCTTGTTTCCAGCTTGGTCGATGACTTGGCCGAGTTTGCAAGGTCGACGCATGCGCAGTGGAGGAGGAACAAGTTGAGTGAGGTTGACGTTGCCGAAGAAATGGCTTTTCTGGATGAAGAGGCTAGGACTCGTACGCTACCAGTCTTGTGGAAGTTGCTGAGGCCAGTGTTGTTCTCGGTGGTCATCATTCTGCGAAGCGCCGTCGGGAGAGTACTTGCAGACCGCACACTTGCAAAGAATCAACAAGCGCCACAGATCGCCCGACAGACACTGCATATCTTACGAGACATGAACTTCATCTTTTCACGTCTTGGATCGGCTGCCTTCTCGCAGTACACGTTTACGTACCTCACCGCCATCGACTTACTGAATGCTTATCCGGCGATGGCTAACGAGTACATCAAATCGATAGCGCCGACAAGTATCGGACGTATACCAGCTCATCCTCTGGACCGAGCAGCTGATCTATTCTTCCTCAATGTGTCCGAGCACTTCACATTGGTGCTATCGCCCGAGCTCAACGAGCAGGTCTTGATCAGAGCGGCCGGACCATATTTGACTACTGGAGCTGATCCACATCTTCTTCCTATTTTCGAAGCAGCACACAGTGTCATGCTTGCAGTCTTTGCAGCACCACAGATGGCAGATGCCACCGCCCGTCACCTACCTTTCTACGTCGACACACTCTTCAAAGTCTTCCCACATAATCTATCGGCCCGACAGTTCCGGCTTGCTTTCCGCAACCTCGTCAAGATCACCTCTCCGCCTTCTCACATAGCCATCACACAACCATTACTCTCCGCAATACTTCTTGAGCTCGTATATGGAAGGGCGTCCACCGCACCAACGACTCCACTGCCGGTCAACACGGCAACCTTGTCACCCGGTTCGGCGGAAGCCAACGACCAAGGTCACGAGTCGGCACCACAGCTGTCCGAACAAGCAGTTCTGACACTGACGTTGATTGACGCCCTTCCCACGGTCTCCTTGGATCTATTAGAAGAGTGGCTCCCATTGACCGCAGATCTCATCAATCGAGCGGAACTCACAAGCAAAGAGCACTGTCGGCGACACCTCTGGGATACCATGACGAACGGCAGCATGGACTCCGAGCGCAGTCAGATCTGTGTCGCATGGTGGACTACGCAGGGAGGAAGAGAAGCCATGATGTACGAGGAGCAAGGCCGAAACCTTGCGATGATGAGCGGTGCGCTGCCAGATGCGCGGGAAGCGAAACTATGATACCCCGGAATATTTCAGACGCAAATAAACTCATTGCATTCAAACAGGCATCTCAAGGCGCATACCAAGAGATTCTTGAGACTTTTGAGCACGTTTTCTGCTCACTTACAGTCCACGTGCTACTCCGCACTGAGCTTATTGCGATACTTCGAGAATCTTTAGTGGATAATCAGATCCATACCAAGGTGATGCCCAAGAGATATTGAGACAGCTGAGCATGTTCTGTCCACTTACAGTGGCACACGACTATGAGGTTATTGTTGTGACTTCATGAGTCCATTACGGTATTTGCGCAATATTTGTCTTGAATATAAGTCTGTCAGGTATTGCACGATACGCATTTCTCTCTTCACATTGCTACACTTCGTTTCGAACATCACCACCCGAAGTTAAGGACACTGTATCGAGGGCTGTTCAAAACACAGAATCACCATCTTCTCAACACGTTCATACACATCATCAACAGAAACGAGACGACTACCAAGCGCATCAGCCCCTTCAGTCACGACGGTGACGGCGTAAGAATGGTGTCTGCCGAGGAACTTTTCATTGACATCGCAACCTATATCGGAGTCACTATCGAATATGCTTTCCTGCTTGGTCTTCTTCTGCTCTTGGGCTTTGTGGTTTACAAATGCTGCTGTTGGTGCAGATCCAAGGTCACGGGCATGATTAAGAACTGGCGCGAGTCCCGCTCTTGCGGCGACAGACAATGGTTTGGCCACTCAGGTACTGCCGAAAGAGAGGAAGTGGGACTGCAGGATTTGGAGTCTGGTGGGGGAAGGGGGGAAGTTGAGATGATGACCAGACAACTCTGAGGGAAGACCAGTCTACTCTTTCGCAAATCCATCAGGGTACCTCCATTATTCGCGCAATGGATATATGTGTCCTGGAGGATATAGGGTTTGTCTATTGGAGAGTGCCTGGAAACGCGCGCTGAACCACCTTGATGTACAGCAACGGATGATAATATAAAAGAATCAGGAGCGCCCTTCTCACCTTCCATCTCATCATACTACCACAACACTCCCTATCTCATCTTGCATCTCATCATACTACCATAGCACTCCCCATCTCATCGTACCCTTAGCTTATCATTGCTGCTTAAACACACACCACACTGTTCCAGTATCTTCAAAGCTTTACGCACATACTTGTAAGCCTATCTACACACATATCAGCACGCACACTAACCACTCCACTCGCACAGCACCTCAGCCAGCATAGCAGAAATTCAATAGCACGAAACGCATTCCTCTGCTCACATTGCTACCACCCTTCAGAATGGTGGACTCTTCATTTGTCGAGGGTTTTTCTGATTCGCTCGTGGTCAACCTCGTGCTCATTTTCGGCCTGATCGCAGGCTTTCTTCTGCTCTCCTGTGTTATCAAATGCTGCTGCTGCTGCTGCAGCAGATCCAAGGACAAGAAGAAGGACAGACGTTGGTATGGCCAGTCAGCTGCTGCCCAGACAGAAGATGTGGACCTGCAGCGGGGTACAGAATCTAGGGAAACTTGGGATGATGACCAGTCTACTCTGGTATAACCGCCGGTTTGGCAACGCTGTGATCGGGCTGCAGCGCATGATGTTTGCTTGATAGTCGGGACAAGGGATAGGACTCGTGGCACACGGCGGTCGTAAAGATACAGAATCGAGTGAGTCGGCTTGGCCAGTCTTTCTTCCTGTAAATCGGTGAGGTCAATTGCGGTGTTTACATTTTCCGCGCTGGTCTGCGTGAGGTGAATTCGCCTGACACCGAATCTGCTCAAATTCACCCGCGCCCCCCTGCCATATCTTCGCCTTGTCGTTCTTCGTCAGTCTTACAAAGTAGAAACTCCAGCGCACTCAAGTTTTTGGGGTCAGTATTGTCCGAACTTGTTGCGAGTCCGTGTCCAAACTACCATTCGCAGTTGCCTCGCCTTCGGTAAGACATACTCATCCACAGACAGTAGCACACAGATTAGACGGAAGACTTGCTTACTGTGTCAAAAGAAAATCTCCTTCACAAACATCGTCTTGCCCGAGCTTGACTGCGACCGCGCTGCGCTATGGGTCAAGGAGTGTCGAGGACCTCTGGCCGCGGTGATACTACCACTGTCACCGTCTTACACATTTGGACCGGCCTGACGTGTGGGCTTTGCCTCGGGCTTTGCCTCGTCTGGCTGATCCGGTACATCTTCCTTCGAGCCAGAAAAATCAGTCGCCAGTTAGAGCAGCATCACAGAAACTGGTATGGCCACAGCAGCGCTGGTGGTGCTGTTGTTGAAAATGGGACCGACGTGATCGAGTTGAGGGTCATGACCGTTTGAGTAAAGGGAAGAGGTTGACAGATGGTTATCATAAGGCGTATGGAATGGATTGATACTTCGGTTGGAAACGGTGTCTTGCTTACAGCGATCTGGAGATGGGGTCACACTCGGGATTTGATATTAGTACTGCACAACTGCTCGAACTGTGTCTTTTGTAGATGCGAAAGGACAGTAAGCATTGGACTGAGATAGCATTGCAATCGAAGCAGTTACGATGACCGGATGAGTGGATGAAGTGCCTTCGCTTGTCGTCATCGAGATCGTCATCCTTCAAAAAGAACAATCTGCCAGCGGCCGTGATCCATGAGCGAACTTGAGAGACGTGGTTGGTGACGCCGAAAGAAAACAAGCCGTAGAGGGTTAGCAAAAAGCGATGTTGTTGAGTATCGGCAAAAATGTCTCCTTCGGGTGGGCTCGAACCACCAACCTCTCGGTAGAACTGCTGATATTGAATAACAGCCGAACGCGCTAGCCAATTGCTGGGAAGGGATTAGAATCGTGATCGTGTCGATGATGTTCAAGATGAACTTACCGCCACGAAGGAATGACTTGTGATGATCACGTGGCCCAAGGAGAAATTTACAAATAAATTATTGGTCCGTTACATTTCGCACACTGTACTTCGCAAATAGTCGCTACCGTCAACCCTACGCAGCTTCGTCAGACACAATAATTGCACAACACAGTACTTGTGCAGGTAGATCACATCGAATGGTTAAATACTGCATACCACCTGTCTGAAGGCAAAAAGTTTGTTTGTATCTGAAACCAGAAATCAATCTGTATGGGAACGCCGAACCCCAAAATATCCTTGTGCAGCGGATTTTCGATACCCTTGTAATGCTGTAGCCATGCTCTCGTTTCTTTTCAACCACTCCCCGCCTTCTTCCCATCCATTCTGCAAGCTCAGGAAATTATTCGACCGCTTCATCATCGTCCGGACCAGCACCAGACACAGACGCTGTCCGAGACGTCGGTGTATCGTACGTATCCTCCGCTCGACCACCTTCTTCTTCATTGATTCCTTCACCGTTTCCTGCATTGTTCTTCACTCCAGCCTGACGTTGTGGCCAGCTCCTTCTGCGTGGCCGGGGGGTCGGCGTAGGTGGTGAAGGTGGTGAAGGACTGTTAGAACGAACGAATGGACGATCGCTGATCGTGCTACCTGACGAAGGCAGTCTCGTCGAGGGAGGGCTTCCTTGAGATTCAGTAGAGGCGCGCAGTCTCCGATTGGTGGCCTGCGTGATTGTCGCACGCATGTGACGCCGGTCTCGTGTGTTCTGAGGTGTTTGAGGTTGGCCGCTGCTGTCTGGGGCGGCGGTTGGAGTTGAAGATTCGGAGACTGGTTCTGTTGCCTGGTTGGCTTCTGATGTTGTAATCGCTTGGGCTGCCTGAGCTTCTAAAGTTTCGTGCGCTTTTTCTGGAACGATCTCTTGTGGCTCTGGTACATGAATCACCATTCGCACTTCCGGATCCTGTTGTCGCGGCGCACGACTGTTGAGCACTGCAGCCAGACGACGCAGATCCGTGGCAGTGTCGGTTTGTTCTTGAGAGGTCTCTTGGGATCGACCGGTATCACTCTCGTCTGCTTCAGCACCCGCTGTCTGATGAGCTTCGTGTGACCGAGACCGGCCACCGTCAGCACTGCCTTCCGCTGTTCCGGTATCAGATACAGCGTCGCCTTGCTCGATTATGGCGTGATCGCTCACGTGTCGAGGGGCTTCATGGGCCTGACCAGTAGCAGTATTGACCGTCCTGAGCCTGACGTACGTGGCCAAGGGTGATTGCTCATTGCGGTACCTCTGCTCAAAGACAGGCAGAGGCTGACCTTCTCGGTAAGCACGACTGATCCTTGCTGTTTCTGGACTGCTCCTGAGCTCGAGCGGGCCCGGAGGCCTGGGTGGACGTCCGACAAGTAAAATATCTTCGTCGTCATCCGGCGGTGAAATGCCCGGAATTGTGTGGCGGCGTCCGCGCTCTGTACCAGGTATATCCATCGGCTGGGCGGGTCCACGATTGACATTTGCGGTTGTGGTCTCGATATGGTCTGGACGTCCATGATCGACTGCTCCTCTACGTCTTCGTTGGCCGTCATTCATGGTTCTGCGTCGGGTAGGGAAGAGAGGGCCAGGATCGATAGGAGGAGGAGCCGCTTCACCTTGCACACGCCCATCTGGACCCAACGTACGCGGAGATATCCTGCGCTGCTGCTCGGTGTCGGGGCGGCGGCCAACATCAGGAGCTGGTGCACGACCTACTGCGGGCGGAGGGTTGTAGTCGCTTTCGTCGTCGCTGTCCTCATGTTCCTCACTAGAGTCATTGTTGTAATTGTCGTTGTGCAATAGGAAAGCAATACCTCCGGGTGATAGCTGGCGTGAGTTGTCCCGTATAGATCTCCTGTAATGTTGTTAATCTTGGTGGAGTTCTGTGGACTGACCGAAGCCTATGTGTAAATGGGGAGACTTACACTTGATGTGGTGCATCAACCACACCGTTGAAGCCGTCTGCAATGGCACTGAGAAGAGCGAAGACGGCTCGAACAAGGACAGTGGCAATAGCATTGAAGAACGTAAGACCGATATCGAGGACCACTGCGGTGATGTTCACAAAGGTGAAGGTGATGATGAAGGAAACACCGATGGCGTGCAAGAGAACATGCCAAATCATGTTCGGTCCCGCTGGATTGAAGATGTGTGCTTTCGATGGGCAGATCTCTTGTGCTCGAAGAGCAGGGTATAAGTATCTGTCCATCTTTCGTCACCGTGAAGGGCACCTCAGCAAGCAGAAGAAGCACCTCGCAGCGTGAACAATGAAGGTCATGTCTCTGGACGCGACTAGACGGCACCGTGACAACATGGAAACAAACACAGCGCATAGGTACCGAACCAAACTTACCATACAAATCAAGGTCGAGTGGCCAGGCACGTGTCGACAAAAAAGTACAAAGAATACGGCAGTATGTGTGATTCTGATATTCGTCTTAGTCTGGCTTGGGTATGTCTCGTCGTTCGGTTTCCAGAATCTCGGTATCTGCGACCTTCTCCCATAGCGTCTCAGCAACATGGTTTTCCGGTAGTTCTTGGGTTCTTCTTGATACCAAGGCACATCAGCGGAAATCACTGTGCATGTGCTGGGCGTGCCCGCGATTGGCAATACGCTGCTGGCATGTTGTCGTCTGACACATCGTCGCATGGCTTGCGGTGCATGTTTGATCATACTCGCTCGACCTCAGGTTTCAACCATCATCGTGGGTCTTCATCTGTCGTTGTCTGCGCGCAACTCAGCCATCAAACCACCGGCATCCCTTCTCTTCTCGTCTGCCGCAATCTTGTCCATGACGAATTTGTGCAATCCCTTGACTTTTTCCAGCGCAACAGTCGTACAATTCAGCATCGCCAAGGGCTCCATGGTCACACCTCCATATTTTGCAATCTGGCAAACCTCTCCAAATCTGTTCATGCTAACAATGACTTCTCCTTCTCTCACATGCTCTTCTGCCATTGTCGCATCGATGAGAACGATTTCTCCACTTTCGTAGAGTGAGAAAGTGACGCAAAAGGGCTGATGTTGCATGCTGAGTTTGACAGGCTCTCTTTCGCGGACCGAGAAAACGGTGACCTCCTCTCCTTGCACCTGAACATCCGGTCGTCTGAAGTGAAGAAGCGCGGCGACCAGCGCTATACAGCAAGCATCAATGAGTCCACCATCGTGGTCCAGCACGTGGAGGTCTGCTCTGAGCGCAAAGCATTTCTGTCCGGCGATGATGCAGAGTGATTCCGTGTCCAATGCGCCTGATCTTCGTATTGTCTTTTCGAGGATCCTGGATAGCAAGGTTTCGGCTTCGGTTGGTCTGACGGTCTAGGTCAGGAGCTGTTTCGGACATAAGTGTGGAAATAGACATACCGGCCAACTTCAAAGGCAGGAGAGGCCATGGGTGAGAGTTCAGTGGAGATCTGAAAGATGCCATCGAACTTGCGATCTGGAAATGGTGTAGTGACTTCTGCAGATATTCTTGCTACGACTCTGATACTTCGTTAGATTTGGTACTGAAAACAAAGTGGTCTACTCCTACCTCGTCTTCCCTAACCGTACATCTGCTACTCCGTATTCTTCTCCGAATGTGAGATCCAGGTTGCGGTAGGCATCGAAAGGGCGCCCATCCAGGCGCACATTTTCTTTGAGCGCCTGCTTGATGAAATCGCGCTCATTCAACGACGGCTCTACTTCTCTGGGCATCTCTTCTCAATTGTTCAGCAATTCATCGCGTCCGCGACTTCAAGACATCTCCAGAGTGACGTCTGCTCAGGAAAAGTTTCGCCGCAGTTTGTCCGGCTTGTCGATCCGAAGGTGAAGCGACACTGAGGATGAAGATGTCTTTCCGAGTTACACACGCTCCGCCTCGAGACTAACCCACTCTTCTGATCATCTGAAGGTCAATCGCATACCGCAAACACAAACGTCAAGATGACCACCGCCCATCGTCCCACCTTCGATCCAGCTCGCGGCAAAGATGCTCAGCGCGGCCCAGCCTACCATCAGCGATTACTGCCCGCTCACAAGACATTGAAATTTCGACAAGCGACTCAAGGCACAACAAGCGAACACTCACAACGCGACCTGCGTGCGGAACTCCTACGGGCCGAGCGACGACACTTTGCGAAGAAGGAAGGCCGCGAACTCACACCCTCAGACGACGAAGCAGAAACCTCTGAGACTCGCGCACGCGCCGCGATCGAAGGACCAGCATCGGAAGCAGAAGAGAGCACAGACGCCAGCTCACGCGGTGTGAAGCGGACACTTTCTTCCGCGCAGGATACACCTGCAGACGAGGACGCAGACGAAGAAGACTACGAAACGAAACGCCGACGAGTCCTAGAAGAGACCAGAGCAATCGACGCAGAGAGCTCGGGCTCCGAGGACAACGACTCCGACTCCGACTCCAGCTCCGACGAAAGCGACGACGGAACAGCAGAGCTGATGCGCGAGCTGGCGAAGATCAAAGCCGAGCGCGCCGAGGCAGCAGCGAAAGAAGCGGCAGCGGCCGCAGCAAAGGAAGAAGAGGAGCGGGAATTCAACATCGCGAGGGGCAATCCGTTGCTGAACCCGGCGGATTACGGTGTCAAGAGGCGGTGGGACGATGATGTTGTGTTCCGCAATCAGGCACGAGGGACGGGCGACAGAGAAAAGGGCAAGGGCAAGGAGTTTGTCAACGATTTGTTGAGGAGTGACTTCCATCGGAGATTTATGAGTAAATATGTGCGATAAGCGTACAAAGGTTGGACTGGGAGAGCAGGTATGCAGAAACGACTCATGCTGGATCAAACGCAACCATTGATTCCAGTCTCGCTCTTGTCTTCACGTGCTACCAGGGACAGAGAACAGGCGATAAGATGAGGAGGGCAAGCAATCCTTCCTCAGCTTGTGTCCCGGTGATAATGACGGACTGCCATTCACGAAAAATCAAGGTTGGGACTGTGGAAATATGGTAAAGGGTTGCATTCGGCATTGCCCATGGTCAGATTGTGGTATCATAACTATCTCAAGACCCCTTGGGTCGTTCATCCATCGCAGGTATCATTATCCTCGGTCTTCATCTTTTCCAACGACAGCAAAACTACCTTAGTAGTTGTTGTTGTTTCCACCGTAAGAACCGGTGTTGTCGTCGTCGAAGCCAGCCTGCTCACGCTTCTCCATACCCTTCTGCTCCATCTTTGGGTTCTTCATCATGGAACCAGCCTTCTCCATCAGCTTGCCCATGGTGGAGTCACCACCCTTCTCGTGGCTGGAAGACTTGTTGCCGTAGCCTGGGAGTTTCAATTAGATGATTTCTCTATCGGTGCAATTGCAAGAACGTACCAGCTCCGCCGGTGGCACCAGAGCCGTAGCTGTCAGAGCCGCCAGAGTAGGAGTCGGTGTTGGTGGAACCGCCGAGGCGAGTGTTGTCGTCGTAGTTGCTAGAGCTTATGTTAGTCTTGTTGCCAAAGCCTGCAGCGCCGACTGGTTCAGAATCGCTTGCTCGGTGACCCGCATAGTCTTTGTGACCATGCGTGCCAACTCGAGCCAGATCATCTGAGGGGCCTGTTGACTGCGAAATAGTTAGTGAATTGTTTGAGAACCAGTGCTAATAGCGTACGCTAAAGCTAGAAGACATTGTGATAATGGCAGGAGACTGGGTGGAAGAAAGGGTCAAGTGTGGGGAACGGCGACAATAGATAAGGAGTAAGGAAGGGGTTCAAACTCACCTCACCTGCCGCCCATGCCACCGGAAGTGGCACCGTATCCAGAGCTAGCTCCAGTGGTGGAGGAGCCGTAAGAGTCGTCGTTCATGCCGCCCATGCCACCAGTGCGGCCGGAGGAGCCGTAGGAATCGCCTCCCATACCACCGGTTTGACCAGATGAGCCGAAGGAGTCGTCACCAGAGAGACCAGAGCGTCCACCGCCCATGGCATATGGGCCGCCGGTTCTGTCACCAGTAGTCGAGGAACCGTATGAGTCGTCGTTCATGCCGCCCATGCCACCAGTGCGACCAGACTGGCCGTAGGAGTCACCTCCCATGCCGCCGGTACGGCCAGAAGAGCCGAAGGAATCGTCACCAGTCATGCCACCAGTCATGCCGGAGCGACCACCACCGGTGGAAGAGCCGTATGAGTCGTCACCAAAGCCGCCAGTGCGGCCTGAAGAGCCGTATGAGTCGTCGCCGCCCATACCACCAGTGCGGCCCGAAGAGCCGTAGCTGTCGTTACCACCGAAACCAGACTGACCGCCCATTCCAGATTGGCCGCCCATGGTGTTGGAGGAGCCGTAGGTGTCGTTGCCGCCTCCGAGGGAACTGTCCTGGTCGTATCTGTTGCCGCCCTGTAATCATGATAAGGATGTTGTGATGGACCAATCATAGACGCGAGAACTCACCATGCCACCACCCATGCCAGATGAGCGGACGTCGTTGCTGTCGTCGTAGCCTGATGAGCCACCCATGCCACCACGGCCAGAGCTCTGAAGGGAGATTAGTCAATTGGTCAATGATAAGAGATCTTGGCTGATTAAGAGATCGTCTGCAGCCAAGATCAGGGTACGAGATAGGAGCTTACGCCGTAGTTGTCGTTTCCGCTGAATCCAGACATGATTGTGATTGTGAAGTTTGAAGAGTTGGTTTGAGTAGTAGAAGTTTGTTGCTTATAAGATGAGTTGCTTGTGGTTATTGAAAGTCAAAGTGAAGGTCAAGAGAGCTATTATATATCGAGAGCTCACCCGGCAGCTACCAGTACCTTGAATTATTGCGGGTCACAAACAAGCAGGTTCACAAGCACATGCACTGCCCAGTCCCCTCTGCCATTGCGTCACATGCAGGGCAAGTTTCAGGACTAAGACCAAGGCTGGAGTTGGCAAATGCATCATGCGGAGACGAGCTATGGATTGGTGTGGAGAGGCCCTCGATTACCTGGTAAACATAGTGAGCTGCGACGGTCAAGGCGTGAAAGTGCGTGCGTGTGCCGACGATTGGAAACGATTGGAGACGGCGTAGACGAGCGGCTGTGTAGAACCGGTTTGAAGCTCCCGTCAATCATCACACATGGCTGGCGAGCTATAAACTGCAGCAATGATGGAGTCTTTTCCCCACTTTGACAGCGTTTCCGGCCCTGTTTCTATTTACGCAGGGTCGTTCCTTCCGGCTGACGTTTCTGCGTCAGCTTTCCCCGGATTGCATTGTGCCTGACCGACCAGCAACGAGATAGCTCTTGGTCCTGCATTGGTCCTGTACTCTCGCGTTGCATTCACCGTCAAGCTCGTTTTGCCAATGGCCTGGTCTAGACTTGTACAATTCAGCCCGATTGACGCCCCTCTCCTCGCTCATGCCGCGTACGTGAATGCAGCTAAGCTGCCAGCGGTGAGCGGACACGGGCATGCCGACCCTTACCCCTCACGCGTCATTGTGGCTGAGCTGCGCCACTTCTGCACACGCTATAGAAGAAGTGTTGTGGCTTGATAATCACACGTCAGGCGCTCCACGTCTAGATCGATCTCGGACACATGTAGAATGCACATTACGCCTCGGTGTTACGTATGTTCATGAGGCCGGAAGGAACCAAAGTTACCTCATCAGAAAGTCACCCGTCGTAAAATCACCGCCTCAGCAGGAAGGCGACCAGGAAGATTGCATACAGATGTATGGCCAGGCCGACACCCCGTTGCGGCGGCTACAATGACTGCGCACTGAGTGAACATGTTGTTACTGCAAGAGGAATATGTTTATTGATCGGTGCTATGGCTAGGAATTCACGATTGGCCTTCGTGTATGACTACCCACGGCGATGGAAGGTTTGTTAATGAGGCTTTCCTCGTCCAAATGCTTGTTCAAGTTAGAGATCGATTGCTACTGATTGGTCATATGACTTGCCCTATGCTTAACGGATCCGACATCAGGGGACTTGATGAACGTCAGAGCTCTCTTAGCACGCCAAGTGATAGCTACGTTGTCTAGTAGGTACATGGAGTTAGAATTCTGAATGTTCTTTCCAGCGAGTAACACTATCAATTACAGACGTTACTTGGCATTTTTGGTACTCAAAGTCCAAGGTCTCTTGATGAGCCGTATCGGTAGGCCATCAGGCTCCTCACTTTAATCAACCGAGCCTGTATGACTCGTATCAGCCCAAGCGTCTGCGGCGGCGGCGTCGTCGTCATTCATGGTCTCATCACTCGTCTCCCATATGTTCTTCTCAGCCAAAGGTTCCTATACCCCAAGCTGAAAGACACCTTCCTGGGTTCCGAAGACCCGCATGTGGTTTCCGTAGACTGTCCAGAACTTTGACGACCAACGTGGCATGACTCGACTGGGTACGCTTTCACTTTGCTCATTGCCTTTTGACTTCAGGTTTACAGGCATCTCGTCACGTGGGACAGGTCCATCGGTGTTGGTCATGGATGGTAGCTCGTCGAATTGCAGGACCTCGTCACCCTCTTCTACCTGCAGGGCGTCGAATGCTGTCTTGGAAGCGTACCGCGAGGTTGATGACTGGACCTTGGTGTCGTTCCTACCAGTCGTTTGAGCAGTCTCTGCTATCGCCTGTAGCTGGCCCAACAGCAAGTTCTTAACGCCACTAAGAGTAGAAGCAACGCCAGAGCTCGCACTGCTGGAGCCTAGTTGAACGCCTCCTTCGGCCTCTGCGGATGAGTCTGATTCCTGAGGACCGGGGTCGTCAAACTTGTGGTATTTGCTCACGGCTTCCAGCTTTGCTGCGATGCGAATCGCTATCTGGGCTGTTAATAGACTGTCGTAGCCCGCTTCATGGAAAGCTGTTGCCTGTTCGTATTTGCCATGATCTTTGTGCGTTGTGATGACCGGTATCTGCTGATACTGCAATTGCTCTGCCGTCTGCTGGAGCGAGGATGCCGGATTGATGTCGCCCGCATCTCTTGTCGCCATGTATTTTGTGTCAATGATTGTTGGAAAGGTATTATGCAGGACAGTTTTGAACTCTTCCAACGTGGGCGGTAACGGTGCGATAAATGCTTGGTATAGATAGATGAAGTCCAGGAAGCAGTTGTGGCCCACCAGCACCCGTGGTTTGCTTCTTATATTGAAGTGCGCTCGAAAGAATCGTGCTTGTAGATCGGCCACGTCGACGAATATTGGCTCTCCAGTTTTCGGATCGAATGCGAATGACTTGGGGTCAACCTTTCCAATATCGGAGCCGCACAACGCTTCGACAACCCATCTGAAACCGGTGAGCTTCACGATGCGCTCTTCGGCTTCCTTCTTGCGTTCTCGACGGATCTTGTCTTCCTTCTCCTTGTCGAATGGGATGACTTGGATGACACTCTTCTTGGAGATAGTCACGAGGTCGGGAAACTCGGCTCTGACCAGCTGATGTATGAGACGTTTCTCAAATCGTGATAATTCATCACTTCGACCTTGAGACAGCAATCTTGAACCGAGCGTCAGAGGACCAGCGTTTGGCTTGCCCTTCCATCGCTTGACTTCCTCGCGCACTTTCCTCATGAGTTCCAGGGCCTCTTTATCCTCCGGCTTGATGACCATGTCTGCAATAGCATCTTTAGAACGGTCGAGTCGCTCCATGAATCTCTTCCGTGCTAACTGTGATTCGTCTCGGGACAAATATGGTACGCCCCATTGGAAAGGTGTTTGGAAGTTGAATCCGACGCTGTTCAAGAATTCGACCGCACCACTGTGAAAAGCAAAAATCCTTTCAACCTCCAGTCGTTCCTCAACAACAGGGCTGAGGTTGATATTGAATGGCTTCAGCTCATATGAGCCATTTTCGTGATTCTCTTTAGCACACGTCAAGCCAACTTGAAGAATCTGATATTGCTGAGCGGCCTCTCTGATCTCTTGGTACCTCTGAGCGAGAGTGTGAGGGCCCGATCCAGTACCACCACTCTTTCTGACGGGCACTCCGGACAGCTCGAGATCGATGGAGACAAAGCTTGATTCTGAAATGGCCTCCAGTATGTCCAGTAATCTGGGTGGAAAGTTCAAGCGATCAATATCCATTGCAGCCGGCCGTTTGCACCAATTGCTATACTCGTAAAAAAAAACCGTGAACAGACTTGTTATATTGAGGCGCACATTCCTAGTCAGTGATTTTGAAAGAGAACAAACATGTCGTTACGCTGGTGCGACTGAGGTTTGTTTGGCGCGTGGCGGTTGTGTGACGCAGTTGACTTGGAGCGTGAAGGCTTCCATCCAAGGCTTCCATGATCCATCGTTTACGGAGAGTGCACATGTGGCCATCATGCGGATCTCACATTGTATACACAGTTCACCTATGCGATATTCAAGACTCTGTCATACGTCCGTTCAGAGGCTGGCTCGAGTTCTCATTCCAGCACGTATTATATATCTCTTCATATATTCAACTCAGATGTTGGGCAGCCGTCGCACATGATTCTCTTTCCGAAAAGATTGAGCACGACCCTCAAGAATCCTCACAGTGGCACTACTTGAGGCACGCAAGACCACTACCCACGATAAAAGACAATAAGTATTGTCACGTGCGGCACTATGCAGCAGCAGTAAGTAGGATTGATGAATGTGGTCGGATATTGGACGCGTTCAAGGGTCTGACTATCGGCTCATCGTCGCGTCGAAATGATGCCGAGGCAGAACCCCAGACCGAGAGATTGAAGTGCCTGTAGACCTCAGATCATATCGAGGACTACACGCGTAATTCCGGTTGGTTTGTATCGACAGCGTGCACTGGTTACTAAAGAATGGCTCACCGAGGAGCTGGTTCGACTGTAACCTATGAAGACCCGTCGAATTATCTCACATCGTCCATCTCATCGCTGTCGTCGCAACGCGCTCAATCTTCCTGGATCGCAAAGACCTATCGAAACGCTGCTCAATTGTATCTAACACGACGACTCTCCGAAGCGCTGGATGCGATCGAACCAGTGGTTGTACCAGAGCAGGCTGTACAGAACAATCAAGCAAATGGAACACACACCGATGAGAACGCATCACAAGCGGCACCTGTGGCAGCATCGTCGCGAGGCACACGGGTCAAAGTCTGGAGCTTTTATTTGACACTACTCAATGCCATTATTGAGCTTGGTCCAGAAGAAGGCAAGCTCACTTTTGGAAGTGGAAAATGGAAGGCATTGGCATCAAAGGCAAGAGACGGTTCAATCTGGGCTGAGGTTGTTACACATGGCTACGCGGGCAGCGAAACCGACGTTGACGGCGAAGTTGTTACCAACTTGTGAGTCTTGCGCGCGTACCGTTGGTTAATCAGACTATTGACTGGCATAGGGCAACACTTTTACTTACGCACATGCCGTCGCAAAAGTTGAATCAACAGCGCCTTGAGACATACATCTCGGCTGCTGCAAACCCATCATACGACATCTCAGCACATATGGAGGCCTCACAAAGCGGTAGGCCTCGTGTTCATAGATCGACCAGTAGCGGAACCGATACACCCAGGGATCTCAACACGCGCCTCAAACTACTTGAGCTCTACGCCCTGCATGTGCTACCAAGAAATGAGGAATGGGACTATGCGAAAGACTTTATAAGCATGAGTGAAGTTCTCGACGAGGAGAGAAGAGAGGCTTTCCTGTTTGCGTTGCATTCACTACAAGAAGAGAAGAACCACGACTCGATTCGCGAGGCCGAGCTGAAGAAGAGGCAGGAGGAGGAGATGGAAAAGAGACGGCGAGAAGATGAACAACAACGGCTGGAGAACATCCATGCCGAGGAGCAGCGCAGAAAGCAAGACACGGAGAAGAGACAACGAAGGGCGCCGAGCTTGAACGGATCTGCCAATGGACGTCGAAACACATCCAAGATTTCTGATGCGAACGCTCAAGGCGACAACTCACGCGGCGACCAAAACAACCGCAATGAGAGACATCGACGAAAGCGCGTCGTTCCCGCATCTACGCTATATGGACGAGCATCGTCGTTGATGGCGGCGCTGCAGCGGTCGTTGTTGAATGCGCAAAAGTCGATCACTCAGAACCCAATGTCGATGCTGCGATTCCTCTTGTTCCTGTTTGCGTTCATGGCGGCGTTTGCACGGCGAGATGTCAGAGAGCGGCTGAAAAGAACATTTGGTGATGCTTTTGACAGGATACGGAGGACTGTCGGAATGGGTGTGAAGGTGTCGTACATCTGATCAGGACCACGTTGTCTAGATCGTAGACCGGCAGATACTGTACCCACATGTGCCTAGCCAAGGACCACTGTATGTAGAGGGGGAATTGAAAATGAAAATATTCTGCCAATCATGAACCATGACGACGGACTGATCGTGAACCATGCCAAGGGAACTCGAAAAGGAATTTGTGAAGATGGCCTATCACGCATCTGCCTCGAGCAGACCCACATCGGTGCTTGAACGACCGATCACGCCGTGAACGGATGTTGACAACCACCGCGCCTGCATGAAGATCAGCATCAGTGCGCGGCACTTTGCAGCTCCCGCCCTTGCAGAGCTCAATGTTCTGGGGCAGAAGCGTGGAGGTCGATGTGACAAGACGTGGTCGAGTGCAATATCAAAGCTTGGCATCCGGCCCCCCTCAGCCATGTCCGAACATCCCTGCACGGTGCACCTCAACTTCCACAATCCAGCCCTCTGTACAACCACCGTGCATGCGTCCTGATTTACCCAGAATCTCAAAAGCTGCTTTGGTAATATGTATGAGATGTTCCAGCACTATGGCAGCTATTGTGGTAATTACGGTAAAGCTCTATGGTCTCAGTCCATTGATACTCAGTCTAGGCGATCTGCATTTCACCGAAATCTAGTCCGCTACTTTAAACCTCATGCATACTGGGCTTGTCAAGTCCGAAGGGATACAGTGCGTGAAGGCACGGATGTCGTAATGCGGATCCTCGATAATTTACAACCATGTCTCGTTCCCGCCTGCACCTTGACCTGGATCGGGCACGATTATGGTTTGTGGTCCGTTGCAGGGTGCAGCCATCGAACTCGTCTTTACGCAACCGTAGGTCATGTCCCTCTGGATCTTCCCTTGTACCCTCTGCATCCACCTCCAACCTCTTCTTCTTCACACCGCACCTCCCTTGCGATTGACGAACCTCTGGCCTACTTGTGGAGACATCTGTTCGACACAGTTCCAGCCTGCGATATCAGAACGCGATCCACTCTCGACTACTTCACCTCTACGCAGGGCTAGTGCAGTATGGAAGGAGATTCTTACGAACTTGGCTACGGCCTCGTCCGTACACGCAGTGGAAGGATAAGACATGCGCCCGACTACGAGGAGGCACAGCATGGCGCATACTTCAGACCGTTATGGCCAAACGAGCCTCAGACCGAACCTGATCAGCTCTCGAATTACTCTAGAGAGACCATGCCGGAAGCAGAGCCCATCGACGACGACATGAGCTACAGGCTCGGAGCTCCTCCTCAGTTGCCAGCAGCAGCACACATTCCACACGAGCCCAAGGTTCTGAGGAATCACCCCAATGTCGACATGCTGTCTAATGCTAGACCTCAGCGTGCATCAGTACAATCGCCGTCGCCGGAAGGAATTCCCCAGGACTTTCACGTTCCCGACGACACCTTTCTTCAGCGCAGCTACTCTGACGCCGCTGACGCGGAACACCGCCAGCGATCAAGACTTTCTCGCCGTCAATCCGAGATTTCTGGCACCACATACTACAACCGTTCGTCGAGATCTGTCAATCGCCTCGATGATGACGACGAGTTCAATGCGCGCCGCCAAAGCCGCGTGAGACAGCGCGCTTCTCAAGCGTCAAGAGCGTCTTCTAGAGGAGCACTGTCACGTCGCTCCAGTTTCGTCAGCTACGGTGAAGCATCAACGCAAGTCGACGACAACGAATTTATTCCTCAGAAGGCTGGCTACATGTCAACGGCAACCATCACAGACGACGACCTCGAGAAGCAAAGGGGTCCACCCGCTGGTGTGGCAGGTCCATCAAAAGGTCCAGGTGGACCTCCAGGCGGACCTCCAGGCGGCGGACCCCCAGGAATGGGTGGTCCCCCCGGCATGGGCTTCTCGAACGACCCTAACGTTATCCAGTGGGATGGCAAAGACGACAAGGAGAACCCAATGAACTGGAAAACATCAAAGAAGTGGAGGGTCACTATTTTACTCGCCATGATGACCTTTTCCGTCACCTTTGCATCTTCCGTTTTCAGTACTGCAACCCAGCAGACTGCAGCCATCTATGGAGTGTCGACAGAAGTCATGACACTTGCGACCTCTCTTTTCGTCCTCGGCTTTGCCTTTGGTCCAATCATTTTTGGTCCAATGAGTGAACTCTTTGGCCGCAAGACTCCTCTCTTCATTGGTTTCTTCATCTTCGCCATCTTCCAGATCGGTGTTGCGCTTGCTCAGAACCTCTACACCATCTTCATCTGCCGTTTCTTCGGAGGTCTATTCGCCGCAGCACCACTCGCTATCGTCGGTGCTTCGATGAACGACTTCTGGGAGCCTGTCGACCGTGGAGTTGCCGTTACCGTCTTCAGTGCAGCAGTCTTTGTTGGTCCCGTCGCTGGACCAATTGCAGGATCCTTCATCGTTCAGTCTTATCTCGGCTGGCGCTGGACCGAGTGGGTCACCGCCTTTATCGCATTCTTCTTCGGAATCATCGGTTTCTTGTTCGTTCCAGAATCGTTTGGCCCGGTACTTCTCCAGCGTCGTGCGAAGAAGATCAAGTACCAGACCAAGAACTGGGCTATCCACGCCAAGGCCGACGAGACCGAGGTCAACCTCAAGCGTATTGGCGACACCTACCTTGTCAAGCCCTTCAAGATGTTGGCTCAGGAGCCTATCCTTGTACTGATCACCATTTACATGTCCCTGATTTACGGTATTCTTTACCTCTGTTTCTTCGCCTACCCGATCTCGTTCGGTCAGGAGCGCGGTTGGAGCGAGGGCCTCGCATCGCTACCTTTCGTTGGAATTATCGTTGGTGTCTTGTTCGCTTCTATTACGATCATCTGGATCACAAAGACCAGATTCGCCAACAAGATGAAGAAACTGGGACGTGTCGTACCAGAGGAGAGACTTGTACCAATGTTCATCGGTGGTGCAGTCTTGCCCGCTGGACTCTTCTGGTTCGCATGGACTAGCAACCGCAACATTTCCTGGATTCCTCAAGTCATTGCCGGTATCCCAATCGGAATGGGTAAGTTTATAATCACATCAGATCACTATGTCAGTAGCTAACGTTTTCCAGGTCTCATGATCATTTTCCTTCAGGGATTGAACTACATCATCGACGTCTACAAGTGGAACTCAGCCTCGGCAATCGCAGCCAACACCTTCGCACGATCCATCGTCGGTGCCGTCTTCCCTCTCTTCGCACAGTACATGTACGACGGTCTGGGAATCCCATGGGCGACATCCATCCTCGGTTTCGCATGCGTCGCTCTCTTCCCAGTCCCAATTCTGTTCTACATCTACGGCGCCAAGATCAGAGCCAAGGGCAAGTTCGTCCCTCAGATCCCACCAGGAGGCGGTCCTCCAGGTATGGGCGGACCCCCAGGCGGCGGACCACCAGGCATGGGAGGACCTCCAGGAGGCGGACCACCGGGAATGGGCGGCCCTCCAGGCGCAGGCGGCCCACCACACGGCATGGGCGGTCCACCATCAGGAAAACCTCCAGGCGCCGGCGGTCCACCGTCGGGTATGGGCGGACCACCATCCGGAATGGGAGGACCACCAGCGGGCATGGGCATGGGCGGTCCACCATCAGGCAAGCCCGCAGGCGCAGGCGGTCCACCACAGGACATCGAGATGACCAACATGAGCAAACCAGCGGGACCACCGCCAGGCATTCAAGTACAGAAGCCATCACCGCGGGCATTCCACCGCCCGGGCTCGACGTCGCCGACCGCGCTGCCTCACTACCCTCCTGCCGCCAAGGTCCTCTAGTAGGACTTTTTCCGTCATGGATTTTCTTCCCTTTCGGGTTTTCGGAATAGAAGGTCGGATACATGAGTGATGACGATTCCTTTACTATTACCTGTGTATATTATCTATCTCCTTACTTATGAATGTATATCCTTATTCATGATCAATTGACGTCGGTGTTCAGAACTTCACGTTGTGATTATGTTCTTGTTACCACTGGTCCTGGAATGGTAGTTCGATGCATCGAGTGTAGGATGAAAATCTGAATGACGGCGCCAATATCTATGCCGTGGCAAGACGATTTACACAATAGAGATCCTGCCTAACAGACCGTCCGACCGAACGACGGTCCCCAAACACGCAGGTATCATGCTGTAGCATTTCCAGAACGCCAATCGTCCCTCCGCCAGAGCATCAACCGCAATATCCTGCCGTGTCCGGTGTCATACCCCTTCCATCGGCGAGCTCTCCTGTGTAACCATAACAGCCTTCACGATCGTGCCCTCTTTGTTGAGCTCTCCTCTTCCATCAAAGTTACCCTCGATATTGTTCTCCACAACCCCAAGTTTTGAGGTCTCCTTCATCAGCTGGATCTCGTCGATACTATTGCGGCGAGTCGCGGCGAGATGAGTACCATGGGTGGTTGTGCCAGTGGGTCGGGTGCGTTCGCCGTTGCTGCTGTTGTTGGATTGGTCGAATGTTGTGACCCAGTGCAGGACGAGGACTGAGAACAGGACTGTGATTGCTGGTTAGCTTGATGGTCATATAGCGTTGCTGCTGGGAAACTGGTGGGTCTGATGTGCTACCGGACCGTCTCGGACTGAAGCCAACGAAGCTGTGTATGTACTTACTGTCGGCGTTGCAGAGCATGAGGCAGATCCAGCCTGGCTCGCCACGCAGGGCGGTCAGCACGGTCAGGTTGACGATGCTGGAGATGAGAGTCGCACAGGCGCCGATGAAGGTCCTGAACGCCATACGACGGAGAGTATTGGAGCCTCCTCCGTCTGTTTTCTTGAACGAATACAGGGCTGGGGCAGATTAGCAGATGGTCCTCGGTAGTACATCGTGGGGCTGACGTACATCTGAGGGGAAGTAGGAAGAGAACAGTAAGGTACACGTTGACGATAACATCGAAGACGATCAGAGGGAGCAGCGCCTTTCGCTCCATGCCGATGATACAGACCCCGTTGTCGTTGATGTAGGAGATACGCCAGACGAAGTTGATGATGGCCACGACGCCATACGGCAACAGCATGCCGAAGCAGTTGAACAAGTAGAGAGGGTCCTTCATGCGGGGCTTGGTAGATCCTCGGATGATATACGCCTTTTCAACAAGGAAGATGTAGATCAACACCTTGGTGGTCAGGTAACAGGCAAGACAGAGTAGGATGGCTCCCTGACAGATATCGAAGGAAGCGTTGACGCCATAGTCCTTGAAGACGGCCGTGATGAAGACAAAGATGTACGAGTCCACGTATATGACGATGACCAGCCAGAGGGTGATGGGTAGTTTGCTCCAGTTGTTGATGTTCTGAATTCGACGAATAAGGCAGACTGCAAGGACGCTCAGGGTGACGAGTGACATGATCATTGAGATCATACGGCCAGCGATGGGTATCTCTGCCGGGGTGAAGTGCTCGGGAGCATGGATCCATTCGCTTCGTTTGGCCATATCGACGAGTGGACTCATCGTTGGCGGTCAGGTCCTGTAATATGTCAGTATGCTGTTCTGCGATCTCTGAGTTTGTATTGCGCTCACAGGAATATTAGGGGAAGGGCAGATAGATAGACGAAGAGACGAAGGTATTTCGATCCGAGGTGCTGAAATGACAGTGGTAGTTTCCTCTACGATCGAGAGGGTAGTGGATTCCTTCTAATAGGTGGCAGCTGCCACCCACTTACTGGTCTTGCCATACAGATGTTCATCGAACCTTCAGTCTGGTATGACTCGTGAAATCCCCCGGTTTCACGGTACTTACAGACGTTGTGACGAGCTAGTGCAGGGCGAGTCAAACCCACCGTCTATATACCGTATGGTCTTGGACGACTCTGTAAGGCTGGGCGTGAGAAGTACGGGACCTGCTAAACGTCAGACCTTAGATTACTAGATGTCAGCCCCCGCTCAGCACGCCAAGTGATAGTTACGTACATGTAGTCTAGCAGTAGATCTTGGCAATGAAGTCGTGTTATACAAGCTCCGTGAATTGAATTGAGTGGTCTGATGGCCTACCTGTACGGCCCACCGAGAGTTTCCTAAACATGTGTATCAAAATCATAAAATCTCGTCGAGAATTCATGGTATGACTAAGGTAGCTATGTTATTGACAGTCAGACTTACATGTACGATGTCGTGTTATATAGGCCCCAATGATTGAAAGTGAGTACACTGATGGCCTACCCGTACGGCTAGACAACGTAGCTATCACTTGGTGTGCCAAGAGAGGTCTGACGCTTTAGTAATTTGAGGTCTGACTTTTTTCAAATCTCGAGAAGTACGAGCGAGATTCGTATGTATGATAACTGATGTTCTCAATTTAGGCCTCCCGAAATGTTGTGTCTTCCCCGTTCGAGGTTGACGATGGCCGGTAGCTCCAGATCAAGACGTTGATGAATACCGTGAAACCAGTACGAGCGAGATTCGCATGGATGATAACTGATATTCTCAATTTAGGCTTCAAGAAGTGTTGTGACTTCCCCGTTCGAGGTTAAGAATCGCCGGTAGCTCCAGATCAAGACGTGAACGGATGCGGTGAAATCTGGTCAGTGGTGCTCGGGGGAAATTGGTTCCTGAATCACGACTCAGTGTTGTACCTATTTCGTGGTTGTTCTGCGATTAGACTTTGCATCGCTGCTACTCGTGCCGACCGTGACCTCTATCAATGGTAGATGCAGAATCGTAGACGGTTTTGATACGACCGGCCGGGCAGTGCGTTGTGTAGGCCACCAGAGGTATAGAGGACTGTCGCTATAGCTTGGTATTATGGAACGATACCTTAGCTGCCTACGAGTACCTTCAAACGCAGAGCTTCTCGAAAGTTTTGTTAGCCTCACAGAAAGATCTAGCAATGCAAGCGCAGGTAGCTCCGAATGTGAAACGAGCCAACCGCGATATGCAATACATGTAGGGTATAGATTGAGGCGCAAAAGGCCCGGCCCAGTGCACATGACGACCAACTTCGAAGACTCATCATTGTGGCTTAAAAGCCGATTAAGCCAATCTACTCAAAGCGATATCGCCAGTCCACTAACGATTCGGCTGTTGTTGGCTGCGTTGTTGCGTTTCTGGTAGCATTGGTTTAACCGTTTCTCGGCAGAACCGAAAACCTTGTAAGGCTGAAGGATGACAGTGCACGACACGAACGTTTGGAGGATCACCGTGGAGATCTGTGGAGGGCATAACACCGAAGTCGGACCGTGTTCCGTGCTTGATACAGTGGGATGTGCACAAATACCTTATCTAAAGGCCACCGTCTGGCTATCTATCTTTGTTGAAGAAGAGAGAACTTTTTGATTTTCTTCATCTCTGGTGTTTATACCGAGATCCCGATACTAGATGCCACCACCATTGAGGTACCGCTGCAACATTACACGGTTGTCTGAAAGATGCAGAATCCACTCGTGTACGACTCCGCATCTGGTGCCAGCGCCGCGAGACAATTAACCGCTCTCAACAAACAATACCGTTTACACGACATGGGCGACCATGAGATAGACAGATGACACCAGATCCCGAGTCAGTGGGTAACATGACCCTGATCAAAAATTCGTGGACAGCAACTGTAGACGCAAAGAGAGCCGAAAAAGACAAGACTCAATTGCATACGCTAAAGCTCTACGCCGCGTTCGAGAAGATCATGCAACAGACTGTCTCAATGCGCCCTTCCATTACCGTTCAGGCCCATCTCTTCATCCTTTGGATACGCACCGTCGACGCTGCGGAACTCGCTTGAAGGACGCCGCCTGAGGTCGTACATGTAACTCTCATGGTCAGATTCCTGGTTTCTCCGTTCAGCGCTTCGAGCCTGCCCCTCTTCTCTTTCCCGGTTCCTCTTCCTCGCGTCCTCTTTCAGCACCTGCTTCTCCCACTCCTCTCTCTCGTTGTCCTTCTCCTCTTGTTCTTGTGATTTTTGTTGCTGTCTTTCCTGCTCTTCTCTCTCCTTCTGCTTGACTGGATTCCATTCGTCCAAGCCTGGCGAGCTGAACATGTCGCCCTTGATGAGTCCGAACCACACCGTCATACCGGCACAGAACAGCCACAGAATGGTCGAAATGACAATCTGAGTATCCGCCCAGCCTCTCATACCGTTGTTTCTAAGGTCTCTCGAGATTACTGCCCAGGCGTTGGCGTAGCTTGCCCATGGGAACACCAAACTCCACCATCCAACGTGGAAGCTCTTTGGTCGTTGGTATAGCATGCCCACAGTCGCCTGTACGAGCCACACACTCGCTTGGCCCAGCATCGCCAGCATAATGAGGATTCCAGCCCAGTGGACGCTTTCAGCAGTGGAGCTTCTGATCATATCTGCCAATGGTGGGTGTACCACTTGCGTGGGTCCAAAGCCAGAGCGGATGAGTCCTCCGAGGAAGATGCTGAGCTGCCAAACAGCGTAAGCGCCCTGCGACAGGGCCGCGACTGGCAAGAATCCAGTAGCGATCAGCATGGGTCCGGGTAGCTTTTGACTGACGAGGCGCCAGAGATAGATCGAGAGAATCATAGTGAGGAGCAGGACACCCCAGCCCCAGACCAGCCAACTAATCATGGTGACTGCGACAGCACATTTTGTGCTCTCGTGTGTCAGATAGTTTGAGAGGTTCGCGCCGGAACCTGCCAGTGTGAAGAGAGGCACGGTGATCATGACCCAGACTCCGGCGATCTTGTCGAGTGTGACACTGCTGGGAGCGATATGTGTCGTGTCCAGGCAGAAGACAACCACGCTGACAAAGAGCGTCAAGACAAGGTTGACCCACCAGACCACGAATGCGGCCCACCTTGCAGAGGTCCGATAATCGTAGAAGCCAATGATGCCGATGATGATAGTGTTGATCGAAATGGGAAGGGCGCCGAGGAAACTATTTCCAGGGAACTCGAGGAGGTTCTTCCTCAACGTCCACGGCCAGATCATCCAGCGCAGCAATAGCAGCATCACGAAGCTGCTGGTAAGAACTATGTCGATGATCCAGAGGATGTATGCGATGTCGCGCAGCCATCTGGGCCCACCAGTGATCGGATATGGCTCATTGAGGTAGGACTGCATGAGCGCACCCGTACCTGGACCAGTCAGATAATGTTACAATCACTCAATGAAAAGTGAAGTCGTACTCATGGCGGTTGTGAACCATGCTGGATCTAGATTAATGAGACGATCTCGGCTCCGATTGTCAGTCTTGTTGAACATCGAATTCCCTAAATGGCCTTCCACTTACAGACTGAACGGCGCCATGCTGTGCTGACTACCTACTCAGGTATACGTCGTTTGTGTAAATAGAGGTTGTGGAAAAACACAAGATGCCTCACACAAGAAGCAATGTATTTGAATCGCAAGGCATTGCGCAAAGTCCTCGTCTTCAATTGTCTTGGAAGGAACTCAAAACGTCGCTCATTGACGTAAACAATCGATATTGGTAAATGGCAATGCAATTCGCGGAAATAAATGATGACGATGATGCATTGATGATTCGCTGAAAAAGCATTTCCCCAGCTTTCGGGACCGCCCGCGGGACCATTGGAGTCGATCTTGAAGCTTGGCGCAGACAACCAAAACCGATCTCTCCAGTAATTTTCCATCCAAGCAAGATATAGTTTGATGATACAAGTGTCAGACTTCCTTGGTATTGAGATCGCGAGATGGGGACATGAAAATCAATGTCGGCTGATGCGCCGGGAGCCGGTCCTCCCCAAAGACTATCAGTCGCGCCGAATACTGAGACACCCTCGGAAGCACATTCCCGGCTTGTGAAGTATGTGCAACCATGACTCGTCAGAAACTACCCATGATGGATCTTTAGTAAATAGTGGTGTTCTTATCTCTAAATGCATCATTGTCTGTTCCAAACCTGGCTCATGCACACAGTTCTAACCCAAGAATCGTCGAATTTCTCCGCCGACGCCCTCAAGATCGAGCAAGAAAGTGTCATGTCCGAACAAACTCCTGTCCTCGCCAAGTTCGACATGAGTGACGCGCCTATTTCCAGCCCTCTTGAGCGTCTCTGCCACCTCACGCTGCTGCCACGCAGGGAACAGGATATCGCTCGCGACACCCATGACCAGCGCCGGTGTGTCCCTCAGCACTCTCATGCCTTTGACCAGATCCTCTGGTGGCGCATTCTGGAGGTTCGACTGCACCGCTGCTGCGTCTGGAGATGTCTGTTGTGACATTATATCATCAGTCGACTCGTCCTGCTCCTGGTAGGGCTGGTCGGGCAAGGTCAAATTGCAGAGATTCGCCTGCTGGTTGCTCTGTGCTTGCAGTCCCTTTTCGAATTTCGACTTTTCTTGAGTCGTGCCGAATTGCTCGAGCTTCCACGCGCTGTCGTTTCGAACTCTTGAGAGAACTCCCATATGGTCTTCTCCTAGGTCGAATAGGTCCATGGCTTTTGAGACATAGAGGAGACTGTTGGCGTCGTACTCGAGACACCACTTCTCACCTGCGTGATCCAAGTAGGTCTCGATGAGGAAGTCGGGACACAACGCTGGTGGTTTCGATGGATCTGCTCGACGACGACCGAAGCGCTGCTCCCATTCAGGCCCTGATCTGTAAGTCACTGTCGCAATTTCGCGTGCGAGCTTCATGCCTGCATGAGGTGGTAGGGAGTTGTAGTAGTTGCCGCGTGTAGATGACCAAGCAGGGTCGTTCATCAGCACTGTAGCTTGTCAGCTCCGTTCTAAAAGAGAACCAATCTTCCCACTTACCTTGACGTTGAGTGTGCCTCATGGCGATACTGTATGGGTGACTCCTTGCGCAACCACTCACGCTGACAATTTTACCAACTCTCTCTGGCTCCAACACTCCAGCAGCCAAACTCTGCATACCTCCCATACTGCTGCCAACACTAGCATAGAGCTTTTCGATACCCATGTTGTCCAACAGTCTGAACTGCGCGCGAACCATGTCTTGCATTGTCAGGATCGGGAATCGTGTACCGTATCTCCTATTCTGCTCGCCCTCTCCAACAAGTGGGTCGATCGAGCTTGGTCCTGTGCTGCCGTAGCAGCCTCCCAGTACGTTCGTGCAGATAACGAAGTATTTGTCCGTGTCCAGTGGTGCTCCTGGACCGATAAATTTCTCCCACCATCCCGATTTCGGGTTCTTCTCCGTGCTGTGAGCGTGGCTGCTGGCGCTTAGGCCGGTGTGCAGCAGAATCGCATTGCTCTTGTCCGCATTCAGCTTTCCCCAGGTCTCGTATGCGATATCGAACGAAGGAAGAACACCGCCCCAGTCCAACAAGATTGGATCGTCGCAGTGATAAATTTCGGTGTGTCCGCTAGTGTACGAAGGCTCGGGTCCGGAGAGTGATCGTTTCTGCTTGGATTGCAGGGTCTGAGTCCGGCTGTCCATGGCATCGAGACATGGGAATGCAAGCGGTGTGTTGACGGATGCTACAGACTGAGGTCGTTCCGTGTCTACAATGGCTTGTTGAGCGGCAGCTGCCTGCTGAGAAGAAGATGGACGGCCTTGATGGAATGCTCGCTGCAGCGGCAGGAAGCGCTTGCGAGGGTTGGTCTTGCGAATAAAGCCATTGGGCACTGAGCGAGCCGCCACTAACAGCGGCCGAGGAGATGACATTGTGTGGGTGAGCTTAAAATGAGAAACGACTATTTCAAAAGATGCGAAGTAATGGGAATTGTGTTGTTGCCCGCTTAGAAATCTATGAACCGACACCAGGATGACGCGATGTCGGCATCAGATGTCGTCAAACGCCGATGCCGAACAGCAGACGGTAAGGTCTCCGACTACATGTACTCGAACAAATGTGGTCAAAAGTTCATTTCTGTCCAAATCGTGAGGCAGGACTGCATTATTAGGTAGGTATCTACAATTCGTTTCTATCGATACTGGCCGTCTCCTTGTCCAGCCAGATTTTGCTCAGCACATAAGGCTAGACTCTAACCTCGATCTTGCCGACCTCGGCCTTGGCCTCCTCCCATGATTCCATACTGCGTTTGGCCCAATCGATATGACAGCGAGCGAAACTTATCTGCAAAGGTGTGAGGAAGAGTAGATCGAGTGGTGAAGTGCGAAATGCGCAGTGGTGAGGAGCGGGAAGAAAGGGGAGGGAAATACCACGACGGTGCTGGCAACACCGCCATAGTGGAGTAATAAAACAAATGAACGTACCATGTATTTTCGCAAGTCGTCCTCCTTGTCGCCTTGGAAGCGCTTGAGGTCCTTAAGCACGCCCGAGCTGGCGTCTTTGACGTCCTTCTCCGACACATCCAGTGCTTGCTGAAGTTGTTCGAGAGATTCCTTCGTCTTTCCGATCTGGTCTCGACGAGCGCGTTCGGGGTCCGAGTCGACCACACCGCCTATTGCGTGAGAAAGACGTCCAAAGATCTTGTTGGTGACAAAGTTGCCGCTTGGCCCACGTCTGTGGGCAGCCTCTTTCGAGGGGCTAGTTTGCTCGTTCGATGATCCTTGGCTGGCCGACGGCGCTGCGCTTCCCAAGGTTGGTGGAAAGTCGGAGTCTATACTTGCTGAATCGTCTTCGGCCCTCCTTGGAAGCTGATCGCGTGCTGTGTTTCTCCTTCCGACATTGCTACCAGTACTCATGCTTCTCTTCGGTGACCCAGATGAGTTTCCAGAACTGTCGAGATACGATTGAATTCTCTTAGCCTCGGCTTCACTTCTCTCCAGGGTGTCCAGACTCGTGCGCTTCTTCTCCAGCTCGTCTCTTGTCATCTCCTCCTGAACGCGCTTCAATATCCGGTAACGAAGGACGTCTCTAACTATGCCTGCAAATTGCGCGCTTTCGCGCATTGGCTCCGCAAATTGAGCACTGAGCGCACTTGAGAGGTCCCTGGTCTGAATGTATGTAAAGTCACAGGCCTGTCCAACCTTTTCGATTGCCGCGGCCACGGTTTGTGATTGCTCGGAAAGTGAGAACGCGTTGTAGCGTCCGCCGAGATCCATCAAGTCACCACCAAGCTTGAACAGGTGTGAGAGGACGCGCTGGTTGACTCTTTCCATTGAACCTTGCAGCAGGGTTTCGAGCTCTTTCGATGAAGCCTCGTACTGAACAAAATATGGATCAAGATCCACCTCATTAAGTTTGTCTGATTCCGGCGGAAAGCGGCCAAAAACTTGAGGACCAGGAGCGGTATGAGCTGCAGCTGATGGCAGTGTCATATTGGGAGGTGGAGAGGTTGGGGTGCCAGATGAAGATGTACCACTGACAGATCGAAGCTTTGCAGACTGAGCAGGCACGGGAAGGTAGTTGTGACCAGGAGAAGGGTGTGCAGGATCAAGTGGAGGAGCCTTCAAGTTGTTCTTCGGAACAGACGCAACCGGATGTGAATGTAGCACTTCACTCCAGCTCGCATTTGGGTCCAGAAATCTCCACCAAACACCATCCTCTCGAATATCCTTCATCTTCCTGCACCTGTTCAGGAATGTGGTCAGCATTCGCTTTCGGAGCTCAATGATTCCTTCATCTTCTTTGGCCTTGGTTGGCTTAGCAGCATAGTCTGATATCGAGTGCTTTTCCGGAATGGGTGGTATGATCAATGTTGGGTGTAATGCCACTAGTGCTTGCCGTAATGATGCGAACTCGGAGTATCGTCTGCGAACCTCGACGTCGCCGGTGCGAATTGTGTATGCGATGTAACTTCCTCCACCTTCTGTGTTCTTCCCCGCGTGGACGATCTGGATGTCAAGGTCTGGGTTCTCATATAGGATCTGCTCGATACGACTGTCGTAGCCACCCTTCTTCGGCTCGACTTTGCGCTGCTCTTGTTCGTTCTCTTCGAGGTGCTCGTCGTCCATTCCATGAGAGGGTTCCGAGAGGAAGTTCGGGGCAGGGTCGTCGGTTTGCTCATTCGGTGGTGTCATCTGACCTTGGCTGAAAGCTGTAAATAAAATTAGTCACGAGCACCTTTTGAATCTGTTTCCATCATTATGTATGTCGGCGACGTACCCGGAACGTCCGACTGCTCAGAGTCGCGACGGTTGAACGACCCATACGGGTTGTTGTCTTCGTCGTCCCACATGGCGGGCGAGCGCTATACTGCAGCGCGTCAGGATAGGCGACGGAGTGCAATCGCTTTCAATAGATGAATTGAATCGTCGGGTCGATATGAGGTCGATGGACTGCTGTGATGCTCAATCTCCAGATGGGACGAGACCGACCGAACGCGGTAGGTAGCGCGGGAGGACCCATCCAGCCTTCGTCATCCCGAGGTGCTGTAACGCTAGCCTCTTATGGAAGGGACAGCAGCAATAAGTTGAGGACATCAACTTGACATGCATGCGAGACACATACGTTCTCAGTTGCACGACTGTACACTGCTCTGCTCGTATAATCAAAGCTTGCTACTCTGATGGAGCCATATACGATCGTTCCCGTGGGTATACCGTGAAAAACATGACATGAAATTAACTCCAGATCAAATTTGGCCATGACGCCATGTCACCCGCGCCAATGTTTCACGCAAATACAGGAAGCCTCGGGCTATTTACTGTTACTCTGATGATTTCTCACTCCTTAACACCACTCTCAAGGACAGAAGGCTGCGAAGATGAGGGTTTCACACGTGATTTCAGCTGTTATGGCAGTGGCCGCATTGGCGACAGCAGCCCCTCAGGGTATCACGGCAGACCAGGTTCGGCTTAACGATGTATTGAGCGCAACGTACAAACAGGGCGTTGGTCACTTCAGTGAATGGAGTCGCCAAACGAAAAAGGAGTTCCTGATCGACTGGCAGGCTGGCAAGATGTCTGACTGGACCCTGGTGCAGGGCAACGAGGGTGGTGACCTGGACAGCATGGCTGCCGCCTTGACCTGGGCTTATCATCTGGAACACTCGACACAAAACACATCCAAACCTATCAGAGCTATTGCCCTACTGCAGACGCCGACTGATGCTCTAGACCTCCGTCCCGAAAATAAGCTCGCTCTCGACAATTCGCAGATGAGCAGTGGTCACACTGATCTTCTGACCATCGATGAACTTCCGGAGGACCCCGAAACTCTCGGCCGCAAGATCCATGGCATCGTACTGGTGGATCACCCAAAGCCCTTACGCAAGTGGAAGAATGCAAAAATCCTGAGCATTTTCGACCACCACACCGATCGTGGCTTCGGAAAGGATGCCGAACCGCGTGTCTTTGAGAAAGTTGCTAGCTGTACCACTCTTGTTGCGCGACAGATGCTCGATGAGCTTGAGGCCCTGCCTGAAGAATATCACATGCCGCATGAGCTACTTGAACTGGTCTTGAGCGCCATTGCCATCGACACCAAGGGATTGAAGAAAAGCAAGGCTACCGACGCAGATCGTGACGCGGCAGAGCGTGTTCTTAAACGCAGCAATTGGCGTAAGCGTGACCTTAAGGATGTTATGAAGGACCTGAAGAAAAAGCTCAAGAAAGCCATGAATGACATAGACCACCTTCCCCTCCGCGACCTGCTACGACGAGACTGGAAGGGTGACTTGGTCGACACACCTTCACCACGTACACCTACCGTCAACCTCGGCTTTGCATCTGTTCCCTACTCCATGGACGAGCAGATCTACAAGACCGAATTCCAGGAGTTGTTCGACTGGTTTGCTGTCGAGGCTGCCTGGACCGCTGAAATTCATGTTGACATCAGTCTCACCCTCAACAAATACAAGTTTCGCGACGACACGGGCAAGAAGCAGAAGATTCGAGAGATCGTCCTTGTCGTTCGTGATAACGTCCGCATCGATAATGACCAAGCCGACAGCCTATTCAGAACCGTTAGCGACGCCATTGAACAGGACAAAGGGCTAGACGTTAAACCATGGCACAGAGCCGGCGAGCTTAGAGGTCGTAGAATGGTCTGGCTTCAGGGCAAGGACTCTGATGCTGGCAGAAAAATTGTACGACCCCTCGTCGAGAAGGCTGTCGAGGCTTGGGACATGCTTAATTAGACTCTTAAGAGATCGGTTTAGAATATATCTTAATGTAATCGACAAGGGCAGATGCCGCGAGCTGCTTCTCTCACCCTAACCTCAAAGCACACTCCCCAATCAATTTCTGCACGTTCTGGTCTCGAGGCAGATAAATCGTAGCAACTTTCAGCAGCCTTCGGGCCTCGCTTCTATCATCCAGCTCCTTGTAAGCCAACGCGGTTCTGTAATAGATCTTGCCCATCTCGTTTGCGGCCACAAAGCCCAGCATTGCCTCCTCTTCGGGTCGAGACGCAGATTCTCCTTCATCAAGACCGATGCTCGTGCGCATCATGTTGATGGTCCGCATGCCCCAAAATCGTGCCATTTCCCAGTCTTCCAGCTTCAAGTATGCAAGTACCGTGTTCGCTACCAATCGCACTCTCTGCAACAGTCGAACTAACTGCCCTTGTTGCCCTGTGAATGGCGGCTCGCTCAATATGCGGTTGAACCAAGCCTCGGCGTGTCCGCTTCTTTGACGACCAGATACGACAATATGTATTGCCAGCCAGGCTTGTATGTAATAGTCCAAGGTCTGCTGGTACTGACCGTTCGCCAGAGCAACATTTCCAGCATCTTTGAGACGGATGCTCTCTTTGAGACAAGCCTCGGGCGAGGCATGGGGTGGGGCTTGTGTTTCTCGTAGCTCTTTCAATAGTGATGGGTAAGCGTCTGGTGGACCTTTTACCTCGCAAGCTGAGAGACCCTTCACGGTACCGAAGGGGAGAAGGAGCCGTGACTGCACAGACTTGGATAGCATAGGCTCTTCCCACTCTTGTATCCTCCGAGGATCTCGAAGGGTGAGGGTAAGAGTCAGGTGGGGGTTCAGTATGTTGTTGTTGTCCAGGTCCGAGTATTTCCAAGAGGTTGTAAACTTGGGTAGATCGTCAACGTGTATGAGGAAGCGCTTGAGCGGTTGTGTAGGGTCATGATAATCGGGTGCATCAATTGTGACTGCGAGGCTATGGTCTATAAAGGCATCGGCATGTTGACCGTCCGCGAGAATGGGCACTCGGCCTTCTCGCATGACATGATCCTTGGCTTGTTCCCAGGGTGTTTCAATGATGACGAATTGATTCTTCTCCAGGAAGATACGACGCGCTTCATGGTATATTTGTCGGTTAATGCGGAAGAGGGAGGATAAGGCTGGTTTGTAATTGTAGGTCGTATAGTTATCCTCGTCGGTATGTCTGTAGTTGTCAGGTTCCAGGATCGGTCGATAGATCTCTTCCCTTATCTCGGGAGGAAGTTCGAGGAGATGCATAGTAGTATGCCCGCGACCCACGTGGGACGTCTCTATGATCGAAAAGACAGGGTTAGGTAACGTCAAGTCTGCTCCTTCCTGGTCGACGCTGTAGTCGCACATCAGCGCCGCAAATGATGCCTCGGCATGTACTCCAGTGCTGACTAATCAATGCCGCGAGCGATCAACACCTCGATACAAGCTTCAAGTTGGCTCTTATCCTCTATTTGAGCTCTACCCACCGTTTCCTACCATCAGCCAAGTTATCTGCCGTCTGTGTTTGCTACCTGACCCTTCTCAATCCCACAATTGCAGTATCTGTACTTCCAAGTTGCTTTCAATATTAAGCTCTTGACATCTGCCGCCCGTTTGACTGCCAACATTTTGGTGCACATGCCAATCCATTCCTCCTCTTCCAAGATCCAACAAATTGGTGCCAAGGATTCCCGCAATCACGGTTCACCACTCCACTATCGCGAATGTCAATATTACTGGCCTCCTGTTATGCCTTTGTTGGTGGAACTATCATCGCACCGACTGGGCGTCCGTGACGAGTGAGGTGACACCCGTCGCTTCACCGAACCCCTCAGCGTAGGTCATTCTGTTTTTGTAAGTAGTTCATTGTCACCTTTACCTTTCTCTTCGCGTGTCAATCTTCGCTCGACGGTAATGACTGCCAGCAGCATATACGTCGCTTCACGCTATCGCTTTCCTGTGGCTCTTCTATACGGTACAGCCTTGACCTTAGTAGTCGTATCAGTAATCTACTATACCACCGTCAGATCGCCGTCGTACATTGCGCCGTTGCAGGCCTTACACGATGGACTCTATGAACAGAGTGACTCTATCTTCTCCAGCTGGTCTTTCGTGACCGAAAGAGACTCCCATAATTACGGCCTCAACGCGGCGCAGTGCAATATTGCCTTTCCCAGTCTATATCACGAGATCGATCGAGCAGTCAAGTTTCGCAAGCAGAACAAGATTCAGGCTGAGGAATTGGACACAGCATGGCGCGGAGACGGAATTGCAAGGTGCATGATCTACAACAACCAACTCTACATAATCGAGGCGCGAGGCATCTGGGACCAGAATCACCGACCGCGTGCCCTCGCGACATTGCACTCTCTCAATCGCGCGTTGACCGCTTACCCGGACCCCCTTCCCAATATCGAGTTCACGTTCACGGACCACGACAGCGCTGCATTTGACGAACACACCACCTGGGCTTACTCCAGGCTACCGGAACAGGAATCTCTCTGGCTCATGCCGGACTTTGGTTTTTGGGGCTGGCCGGATGTCGGCCTTCGGTCTTACAGCGAACTCCAGACTCTGATCGACGACCAAGAGCTATATTTCCTGGACAAGATACCGAAGCTGGTTTGGCGCGGTAATGTCAACGTAGGCTCACACGACGTACGTGCCGCACTCGTGGAGCAATCCAAAGATCAGACTTGGAGTGATGTCCGAGCCCTTGATTGGGGCAACAAAACGAACATTGCCGAGAACCTCATCGGTATGGAAGATCACTGCGATTACATGTTTGTCGCGCAGACCGAAGGAAACACCTATTCTGGTCGGCTGAAGTATTTACTAAACTGCGAAAGCATTGTTGTGAGCCACAAGCTGAAGTTCCTGGAGCATTTCACCCACTTGATGATACCTACAGGTCCAACGCAGAACTTCGTGCAAGTGAGGCGGGATTTCAAGGATCTGAAGAGCACTGTGGAGGGTCTGCTCGAGGTAAAGAATGCCGACGTGGCCGCAGGAATTGCGAAACGCGCCAGAGAGACATTCAAAGACAAGTATTTGACTCCTGCCGCCTGTGCGTGTTACTGGAGACAGCTGGTACGGGGTTGGAACGAAACGCAAGGATTCGAGACCAAGTTTTGGCGGGATGTTGACGCCGAGAGCGAGAGCAAGAGCAAAAGCAAGAAACAGACCAAAAGGAAACCGAGGGGCGTTCCATTCGAGGCATTCGCGTAGGTCATCCATGCATGTTAGTCGGAGTAAGACACTGACTAAGACAGAATCATGGAAGCGGTGGAGTGGGAGCTCCCTTCGAAGCCAAGGAAGTTGTGTCTCATCGGCTGAAATAAGCTCTTTTGCTATCAGCCTCGATCTATCACCACACGGCCCAGACTCATCTTAGGACATTCGGCCTCGTAAGCCATCGTGGGTGTCCGATAACCAGCTACGGTTCTGTATGTCGTAACGCTCAGAGCACTCTGCCGGTCTCGGACTTGTCGTCGGCACCTCCACGACTATCATGAATCTGGCCAGCAGCAGCGACGACCACCTCATCACTCATACTCAACTCATCGTGAGCCACTTTGCCGGCGTGGGCTCTCTGCCTTTCCTCCACTCGGACGTTCTCTGCGGGCTCTGGCTCACAGTTTCCATCCCTGGCATCTCGCTCCGTGACATTGGTTCCATGCACACCATCCACCACGTCACCGGAGTCACACGGTCGGCTTTCAGGAAACATTTCGTCTTGGTCCTCACGAGGCCGTCCGGAACCCATCCTGCCAGGTTCCCCTCCATGCACGATATCAGGCTGGGCTCCGATCACAACATTGTCGCTTGTGTTGTCGTTCGCGCTACCGACCATGTGGCCGTTCGCTTCTGGGACGGGCGAGAGTTCCTGTCCGTCTCCCTCTTGACTCTCCTGCTGCCCGCTCTGCGCCTGATCGATTTGCGCGCTGTCGGTACATTGGGTTTGAGGTTGGATCGGAGGCTGAATTGGAGGCTGGATCGGAGCGTTGTGCTGCAGCTGAAATGGCGCATTTCGGAGGCGAATGAGGTCAAGCTGAGCTTGCAAGCTTTGAGATTGTCTGAATGGTTAGCCGATGTTGCAATTCAGAGTGACCGTGGTAAGATGATTGACCATCGAGGCCGTCCAAAGGTGCGAACGCAAGTGCGACACGGAAGGATATGACTTACCGACGATTATAAATCACAAGAGCAATGACGACCAAGATCACGACGATCAAGATGACGCCCAAGGACACGAAACCCTTGTCGGCACTGGAGAAAGGCATGCTCAGTGTTGAAGTGTCGGTGGTTTCGATAGACTCTTGAGAATGCAATCTGAAGTTGATGGATGTCTTCTGTGTGTAGCAGAGAAACAGTATATATCACCACTGCAGTGTGTTTGCTATAGGCACATACTATAGCAAGCGCTCATTCGCGCGAAAGGAAACAATTGATGGACAAAGACAGAAGTTTCCGTCTTCGTTCGAAGTCAGGAGACAAACATCGTAGCCATGGTATCTTCTTTATGGTTCGGTCGCGAGCAGCAAGTGCTGCGTATCTTCCTGAAGCATGTCTTGATTGCAGAGATGTGAAGAGGATAAACTACCATGCGATTTATCCAGCGTCCACGGAGTCAATCAGCTGAGATTCCAGACCATGATACTCTCCATATACAGTAAGTTACAGACCCTCCGGTCATAGGTCAGTACCCTCAGATTCTGCCCTGACACCCCCTGTAATTGGAAGTGACTTCATCCTCGACTGACGCTTGTCTTCTAGTTCTACAAAGTCGTTAGTGATACTGATCTAGTGATGTTGATCTAGTTGAAGTTTTGGAATGACTCACCATGAAATTGTCTCATCAATAAGACCATCTTGGATTCTTCCTGCTGATCCCATAACCAACCTTCAGAAAATCGCATGAAAGCAAATTCAATGCGGAAAGGACACTCCAATTTCTCCCAGGCTGGACAAAGAAAAGCCATGACTTCCTTTTCACTTTTCCAGACAACAGTGAAATGTGCCACGAATGTAGCAGATTTCAAGTTCCGTCCCCATTGTATTCCAGCAAAGAATTTGACTAGGTCTTCTTTGCGGTATTTGTCCAAAGCACTGTCCCAACCCCTAAATCTGAGTTCGAGGTTCCTGATCTTGCTGGCGTCGAGAGGTATAGGTTTATCAATACCCGACCTAACATGCTGGAACGTCGATCCAATAGCCACCTCGAACGTGCATTGCCGGTACATGAGCGGCAATATTTCGTCCTCGAATTGGCGACAGGCGCGGGCCAAATTGACGATATTCGAGCGTACAGAAATGACATAACCATATTTCGCTACATCGTAGGGCCATCTTATAGGATCGCGAACGCGGTCCAGTGCCCTCTGTCCCCTCCATGTTGCGATGCGGCTGCACCTGAGATGAGGCGCGTCAGTGTGATCTGGAAGCAAGTACTCGTAGATCATGAGCCTGATCTCTGCTGGAAGAGTCTGGAGATGGGGTTTGCCACTGATAGAGGGTTTCAAAAGAGGTTCAGTGTCGTCATTGCCATTGGAGGGACGACTGAGACAGACTCCAAGACCGCAGCGGTGTGCCATGGTCAAGAGCGTATCAGTAATCATTTGATAATAGATGCGGCAAGAGGGAGAGCGATAAATCTTGGATGCAAAACGATAAGGACTTGCTTACTTACGGGTTACCACCTTATTTGTAGCGTTCTGTCCATCTGAGCACGTTTTCATCTACCTTGGTGGTATCACCATCATCTACCTCGGTGGTATCACCATCATCTACCTTCTCCCAACGCGGCGTCGATAATTGGGATGAGTACCCTGATGGATTACCCATACGACCATTCGGGGGTGGGAGGCTTTCTAGTGTGAGGTACTCTTCATGGTTTACAAAAACTCAACGTACCATAGTATTAACGCATGTAGAAAGCTCCCTGTCACAACGCGGCGTCGAGCATTATGATGTACCGTGACCAAGCAGGCTGTCACGTCGGCGAGGTTGGCATCTTACACTGATCATGAAGCCTCCAAGTTTTGCTCATCATCCGTGATAATTCACACCAGCTTTGCATCTATCATGTGATGTCGCTCCTAGACGTGTCATTCGCCGGGTTGTGAAGTGAGAGTTCGTCGCTTGCGAATGAAATGTGGTCAAACGGGCATATGCATTCTGTATTGCTCTTGTACCATGCCACACTCATTTCCCCTCCAAAGTCCGCACCCTGCACGCCTTCTACATCCTACACGTCCATCCTCCGAATTGAACAATCTAGTGTCCCTTGCCTGCGGCCCTCATGTTTGGGTTGCGTGGGTCGTTCTTGTACTCGGCAGCTGTTTATAGTCAGTGACCAGCTCGTTTCGCGACAGTAGATTTCGAAGGGCGATCGTGGCGCTTGATCCAAGACATTAGAAGACGTACTGTTCATAAGAGTGTTCTGTAGCGAGTTGATGCCGAGGAAGACGAGAGCGCCTAGAATATCATCAGTGGTCCGTTCTGCGAAGATCTGCCAATTCGAATTCCGTAATCTGATCCCTTCCTCTTTACACGTAGCCCGTGGTCCGCGGTCTCTGGCCCCGAACCGTGTCTTGCGCTGTATTCTGTCCGCTTCCACCATTTCCACAATGATCCAAGTACTTCTGCGACGAGATTGAGGAGATTAAATGCATACCAGCGGCGAAGAAAGGAGCCAATGGCCTCACTGATAGATATTAGCACCATCCTCATCGGCACTTGTCGTTGACTGCGATCGCGCAATCAAAATAGGTCGGAAACGTACTGATTGGGGTTGGGAACTTCTTGCCGAGAACACCTTGGTTGGCCATGATTGCTGTGATGTGTGATTGAAATGTGATTGACGGGTATATGGCGATGAATGTATAGCTCTAGTATGATTGAAGTCTGCCTCATCGACAGCTCTGCAGTCGGGTCTTGGCATTCGAGATGCGGGATTAGGTAAGCTTGCTCGGAGAAGAGACCGCGCTAGCACCGGCTCGGGAAGTGTGTTGATTTGACTCCAACTTCACGTGGTTCGCGCGTCACACGCGGGATAGATTGTCTACAACTACGAATCGGAGCATTTGAAGCCAGGAACCAAAATCTTAGACAGCATGGCTTCAAACACGCTCGCTGGCTGCGTTAGCTCTCTGCGATCAAGCATGCAGCTTCTGGACTCGTCAATCACCATTCTCGACAGTGGAGTCAGTGACTTCCCACGTCTCACCAAAGTGCTCGATACTACAAGAGTATGTACAACTCCTATCCATTCGCCAACGTAGTACTTGACAGGGAGAACAGAGTGCTGACGAAACCAGCATTTCGAATTGCTTCCTCAATCCTCCCTCACAGCCGCTCAAAACGCCCTTCACAATGAGATCGCACCAGAAATTGACTCGCTCCTCTCACGCGTAGACACATATCTCGACAAGCTAGAACGGCGAGAGAAGTCTCTGATCGCGAAGTGTGAACTACAAGAAGGACGGTTGTCGCAGAGGACGAGCATGGCCGGCAAAAGTCCTGGTCCGGGAGCGGACAGCAGGTCTGCCGATGGCATCTCGAAGCTTGAGGAGGTCAAGATGCAGCAATTGAGACAGAAGAAAGAGCGCTTGAGTTACGCGGTGGGACGACTGGAGCTCCAGGCCACCCAGAAAGAGAGGCAGCTGCGCAAAAGTATGGCTTTCCAGTAGATCATTCTCTGGTTCATTAGGAAGCAGAACTCAACTGCTTGCTTGCGATCCAACGAGGTGCAAGCACGGGTAATCCGTAGGTGAAGTGAAAGCTTTTAGGCGAGCCGTGTGCGTGGCGGACGAAGCGACTACGTGAGTGAAATTCACCCAAACAGCAATCGGAGCTGGTATTCGACTCCCGGACACATCTTGAACAATCTTCCGGTTCTATTACCACGACCGACATACCTATATCTCCACCAAGACCAGTCGCTCAAATATAGCACAGTACAAACACACGACACCTTTCAAGAGTCAGTCCACACATTTCCGCAACGAATCGGTCGCTAACACGGTCAGATTACACCACCATGAGCCGCCCCCAGAGCTTCACTGCGTACCAGGCCTCCCTAAACATCCCTCTCCACCAGATACTCTTCGGCGTGTTCCTAGTCATCGCAATGCAGTGATGACAGCAACATCAGCAGCAGCAACAGGCTCTCGAGAACCGTGTGCGAAATGCTGTCCTGGATTGTTTTGAGAATGACTACGTCCGCACGGCTGTCCAAGATGCGCTCAGACGAAACAATTGGCAGATCGTGCCCAACGACGCCGGCCAGGAGAGTCGTCGCGGTTCGCCGCCTTCTGCATATGTTGATGAATAGACCTGAGTAGCGACGCAGAGGATCTGTGGTCTTGTGTGGCGAAGAGCAATACCTATCTGGCCAACAGGATCTTGGCACGACACCGAGGGCAAGAGCGACTGGCGGGGTTTACATTGGTACCGACCACTGACGGACGAGGGCTTCGGTTTACCATCTCCTCAATAGAATGATATCAGACATACAATAAGGCATCAACGGAGTCATCGTAGCAATTGTATACAAAAGCGCAATATGTCTGAAGTGCTATCTATCATAACATCGTAATCCAACATCATCTAGAACTTCTCCATCAAATTCTTCCTGACGGTCCACATCCTCGCCCTCTTGCCGTAGATGTACATTGGTATGGTCCAGAGCAGGAAGAACAACTGTATACCGCCGAGGGCGAGGAAGACATCCTTGGACCCGTCGGCAATCAACCATTTATTGAAGAATAAACTGAAGACCAAGCCATGGAGGATATCTATGAATAGTCAGTATGATTCGCCGACGTCGGTATTTTGAGTTCGAGGACAGGACTCACTTTTGGAAAAGTTCAGCGTGACGAGTGCCTCGCCGGCGTATTGGCGGTAACTGTCGACGGCGAAGGTAATGGCGGTCGTGGAGCCGACGCAGCAGCCGAAACTGATGACGCCGAAGAAGATGGTCGGCACGATCCATGCGTCGCGCTCCTGCGCTGCCCAGCCATAGCCCATGAGTCCGATCACCGTGCTCAGCGCCACGGGGATAGCCATGATGAGCCTGAACTCCGGCTCGTAGACACCGCCGTTGCGGCGGGCCATGAAGCGGACGATGACGTCCGAGACCTTGCCAGCTACGGCGGTACCGAGGATACCGCCGATGAATGGCGAGAGGTAGATGAGACCTGCTTGCAGGGCGGTGAAGTTGTATGTCTGTTTTGACTCGTAGATCGTGCTCACGGATTCGGAGAGGACGATCAGCCAGCCGACGGAAAGTGCGTAGACAACTGATGACCAGAGGATTGAAGGGTAGGCATAAAGGATGAAGGGTCGGAGTGCGACTTTGAACCAGTTGTCGTTGGACATGCGGCCGGCGTAGGGCTTGAGCGTCTGCACGTAGGACTTGGGCGGCGCGGCGCGGTAATACTGCGTGTAACGTATGCCGCTTGGTGTTGGAGCGTGATCAGCCGAGAGCGGCGTCCCTGCTAAATCGCTGTGCTGGTGCGCAAGGCGATGGGCAGAGGGCGTAGTGGGATGCCCTGCATTTGCGAGAGGATTCGCTGCGAAGTATCCAGAGATTTGACGATCCAAGGCGGCCTTCTCGACATCAAGTGCTAGGCCGGGTCGAGCTTGAGCAGGCGTGAGAGGTGCGGCGTCGTTGGCCTTTTCTGTGTCATCTACCGTCTTGGTCGCCATCATTGAGTGGAGACCAGAGTCTGGGCGGGCATCCTTCTTTTCTGCCGAATCGACACTGGTGTGAGTCTCCGCTTGGTCAATCTTACTCGGCGAGACGTCCACATCATCGCCGTTACCGAAGTGAGCATGCTTGTTCTGCTTCCGTCTTTGTGCTACAGCGCTGGATTGTGTGGGAGTCGACAATGCTAGATCGTGGCTGGTCGTCGCATCAGCAGTAGGTGTGGGGTGTTCACCGTGGTACCCGTGACGACGGAAGATGTTTTGCAGCGATACGTGGCTCTGGACACGATCGGGCGTCTTGCTACCTCGTCGTTTGTGGGCTCTTGGAGTACGATCCCAGAATGTTTCGGGAACGAAGAAAAACAACAGCGTACCACCGAACCCGACAATAATTGCAACAATCCAGAAGACCCATCGCCATCCGAGCCCATTGATGATGGCAGCACTGACGAGTGGAATCAGGTTTTTACCACCGAGGAGGAGTAGCGTGTAGATGCCCAAGCGATAGGCGCGCTCATGTAAGAAGAAGATTTCCGCCACTGTCGCAGAGGGCAGACATTCGACTGGACTAACCGCGATGCCCATGAAGACACGAGCGATGACCAGAGAAGTATAGTTGGGCGAAAGGGCGCACCATACAGAAGTGAGGACGAAGACGATAGATCCAAATAAGTAGACAGGGCGCTTGCCGAAGAGGATTGCGGTAGGTGACATGATGACACTGCCAACACCAAGACCAAGCATGTAGAAGCCGGTCGTCAGAGCCACCTGAGGCACGGAGACGTTGTAAGTCGCGGCGACATCGTGAAATCCTGCTGCGAGCACCGGAGTCATGCCGCCTCCGAGCATACAGAAGAAACCAAGGGAGAACAAAGCGGTGTCTCTCCGCCATGGAGCCCAATTCAGTGGATCGTTGGGCGAGTCACCGGGTTGTGGGTTGAGTACAATCTTGCCATCTGATGTTCTCTTCTCTTCTTCTGGTTCTGGTACAGGCGTCTGCGGTGGCATCGAGCTCGCATGGTTGGTGTGAAAGGGCGATTGGGGCAAAGAGGAGGTGGAAGTTCTCGCTGGGGTGTGCCTGATACCGAGAGGCTCGTTGCGATTGTGAACTTTTGACAGTAACAGAATGGAGCCTGTGACAGTTTTAGCGGCGCGCTTGGAGTTCAATCGCTGCATATGCTAACCTGGTACTTCGTCGGTATCTCTGTCGTTCAGTACACCCATGCTCCATTTCTCGGGTTTCTTCTGCGCGTCTTCTCCATCGCTGAAAGAGCTCGCATAGTTCGAGGCCGACTTTCTCCGGTCCGATCTTATCATCCTTGAGAACACAACTCTCTTCTTCCTTCGACCATCTTGTTGTACGGGTGCTTGGGGGGCGCCGTCGGTATTGCTCTTCTTCTCTTCGACAGTCGGTCCAAATGGATCGTCGGAAGACATGGTTGCAAATTCGTCTCCGTCACGTCGGATGTATGGTGTGATCGCGTCCAGCGCAGATGATTATTGTAATATTTAGATTTGATGGGACGATAGTCGCTGGAAGATAGGGACAAATTGTCTGAATATGACTGGGTATCTTGGGTATTAAGTAATGGTCGTAGTGGAATGAACGGGCGAGTAGATGGTAGGCCAGTAATGTCGATCGTATTCAAGCCGTGTGATCCAGAGCGTGGTAAGGGGTGATCTAACAGTCAGGAGAGTGATCAGGCGGCACAGATGCGTGCATCCTCAAGATAGGGCGGTGTGCATGAAGAGGTATTTGGGGGCTGAGCGAGTCGGAGTAATATGATGCCTGAAGGAGTATCGCCAAGGGGCTAGACTGGCATGGCATGAGGCCTGATAAGGCAAGACGCGGTATGGGAATGTTATGAGGCGCCGCGACTCATTTGCGGTGTCCGGTGAAGGACGTTTGAGATGCTGGTAAACTTTTGGTAACGAGAACACGGGGGTGTTTTGGCCTGCAGGAGGCTTAGACCGCAGGAAGATCTCACTCATGCATGGCATTGGCGTCATGATGGGTCGCGCCTGCGGAGAATGAATTGAGGGTTCGAGGATCGGATCCACTCTGGGGTTCATTCAATTTCGACTTCATCGCATCAAATTGAGACATTAATTGACACTGTATAGAAACAATACGAGTAGTCTCGTGATACACAGATGTGGTACGATAATGGATTGAATTGTGTCACTCGATCTAATCCTGGATACCTCTCAAATCTTGGTAAAGATCGACCACGTGTAATGCCGCTCGCTGACCACATGCTTACTTCTCCTTTCTTTCCTTCTCGGCATCTGCAAAACGATTGATCTGCTGTATGATCATACAGGCAAGCTCTTTGACCTTTTCAGCACCTAAGAGTCCACCGAATCGCTGGTCTATCTTGCCGGGATGCCAGCCTTCTCGGCATCTGCAAAACGATTGATCTGCTGTATGATCATACAGGCAAGCCCTTTGACCTTTTCAGCACCCAAGAGTCCACCGAATCGCTGGTCTATCTTGTCTGGATGCCAGCGGAGACGTTCTTTCTTAAGAAATAGCAATTTATCAGCAGTGTGACTTCCCGTAGTCGGACTCTGGAGTGCCTCACGCAGAAACCCACTCACAGCCTTCTCCGTCACATCTGCAGCAATGCCTGTGTGAACAGGGAAGACGATTTGCTGATCAATTTTCTTCCCGTCGTCGAACTTTGGACCGGAGTCTTCGACACTTTGCCAGAACCAATGGTACGTTCGGAAAATATCGACCCCTGATCGTGGGGCTGGTTTTGGGACCGCAGGGCTGGAGGGGTATGGGTTGGGGGTGTCTCTGCCCTTTGCGTGTGGTCTAGTCTTTCTTGAACGCTTGTGTCCGGATGCGGGATCGGAGTGTGCGTGCGGATCCGCGTGTGGCTGCTGAGGTGGGTCTGCAGAAGTATAGGAGTTCTTCGCGCGGGCGTTCGGTTTGGGGTGCTTTGTGTTGAAGTCATTGGCAATTCTGGCCATGTAGAGGTCGGTCCTGTGCTGGTGCACTGTCTGGGCGTTCGAAAGTTGGATCATGGCAACTTTCCGCATGACCATGATGTAATGACGAGCCAACGGCTCCAAAGACGGATATACTGCGTACGGTGGGCATGCATGCTCAGAGCAGACGAGCAGATTGACGATTCGCTGCATTTCGATTTTCAACAAGCCGTATGTGTGGTAAATACTTCCACTCTCAAGGCCTATACTTGGGTCGACGTGTAAGTAAAGGGTTTTGATAAGTCCGAGTGCTTGCATGATTTGTGCGCGATCTAGGGTGTTTTCGCAAATCCAGGGACTCCCCAAACCAAATGGATCCACAGACTTGTGGAAGCGGCAAGTTGCTCCAACAGGAACGAAGGTACGCGTCGGATCGCAAAAGGCTGCCATGATGATCTTTTGATTAATGAGGTCGAGTGCAGCATTGCGTCTGGTATCCATGGCGTCTGATTTGTGGACCTTCCCTCGTGGAAAGTGGTTGATGAATGCGGTGACTTGAGAAACTGGGCAGAGGTGGAGAAGTCAAGGTGATGTGACGGAGGCCCCGATCTTGTGACGCTTTCTGTCAGGGATGGAAGTTCGGATTCGAGAGTTTTCAAGAGTAGATGGCAGAAGTGTGGAGGTGGAGAAGAGTATACTGGCTGGTGCGTGAATGGTTTGAACCTAGACGGCTTGTTGGTGAATGCGGTGGCTGGAAAAAATTGGACAGAGGGCAGGGGCGAAAAGTCGACGTGACAAAGGCGTCAGCTCTCCGACAGCTTTTGTCTGGCTATGGGTTCTGGATGGAGGAAGAGATAATTGATGGAATCAAAGCGGAGGTACGAACGCGAATTATATTGTGTCTGCTGTCAGGGTTCGGCGAACATCAAGGTGGATTCCGTGAAGATAGAGTGAGAGTGTAGAGGTCAAGAAGTCGATATGACGAGAGTGTCGATTTTATAAGGCTTGAGACTTGGGAAGCACCTTGGTGTTCGCATCGCATCGTCCAGGTACCTCTGCCGACCACTTATCCGGCCATCTGCTCGGGCGACGAGGCATCCCCGGTTGGATGGCGAAAAGTTGGAAGATTTGCGTCCACTTCGTGTCGAAACTTGCCTTCACATTGTCCTGGTGTCTCGGCCGACCGCTCGGTCTCCCAACCTGTCCGACAGTCAGGTGGGCGTTTGCGGACTTCTGCGAAGCATTGTCGCCTATTCTCCTGACATTCGAGAATCGCAAGTATCCTGGCGAAAAGGCGAGAGGGTTGCAGGCACATCATCCGGGCAGTTCGTAGGGAGACACGGGGCCGGGCATGCCTGGGTGAGTCTTGGCGTTAGAAGTCTTGTCGTTAGATGGCGGCCTGGAGGCCGACTCCTCGCTGGGCTTCTCGTTAGGCTCTTCCTTGTGCCTGAACCGCAGTATTAGTCAAACCGGCCGATTGTCAACAGCTCTCAATTCTGCATGCTACCGCTCGAAAAGTGAAGCTGAACAGTCAGTAGAAAAAAATAAGAAGCGAGCAAAGTAAGAAACCATTTGAAGTCAGGATAGTAGGGAAAGGGTGTTTGCACTGCGTCTCGTAAGGTGAATCATATAAGCTATGCTATCACCGTCGATTTTTTCATAATTAGTGAGCCTTTACTGGCGGCTTAGCCTTCTCGCTGCCCTTGACAGGCGCAATTCTTGCCATCATCTCCTCCTTTGTGATCAAGTGGTCGATCCTCTCGAGCAGGCCGAGCAGACTCTTCATGTTGCCGGACCACTCGTTAAGAACCTCGTCCGCGTCGGTCCTCTTCTCGAAGCTGACGAGACGAGCTGGGCGATCGATCTTGGCGTAAATAGTCTTGCTGACGACCAGGTCGCTGATGTACTTCTCAGTCTCTTCCTCGCTGAGGTCAAGCAGCTCGGTAAGTCGCTTGAAGTGAACACGAGTGTAGTATTTTGCGATAACGCGGACATTGTGCTCGATCACACGCTTGCGGAAATCCAACCAACGCTGATGAGCTTTGGGGTCGGCCTTGTCGGCCTCCGCTGAGAAGACGTCGGTGCTGCAAAGGTGTGGTCCGTAGTTTTCGCTGACTGATGGCCAGCGCATAAGTTCGGGAACGGTGAAGAGTTTGAGGATGGCGGCGTCTGTTGAAATCTGCTGGATGCGTGTGTCGCGGTAAATGCGGTGAAGAAGATCTGACTGTTCATTGTCATAAGGTGCGAGGATGATGTAGTACACAACTCTTTGAAGCGCCTTGTGAGTGTCAGTAAAACAGTATAGTAAGTCCGACTAGTCAACATACCGCGCGTAATTGCTCTGGGTTGTTCTCGACGGCTTCTGTGTCCAAAACTTGTCGGTAATGTTTGCAAGCATCTAGATACTTGTCGTCGTGCTTAGCGAGTGTGATCTGTTGCTCGTAGTACCTCAATTTGAGATCTGTGACGTCGTCCTCTGGCTCTGGTGGTGGCTCATCCGCACTTCTCTTCTTCTCCTTCTCCTCGCGTTCCTTCTTGTCCTTCTCAAGCTCTTCCGGTGTCTTCTTTGGTTTGCGGGCAAAGTACCGTGTGCTGATTTTCCTGCTCAAAAGTCCTGCCTGTGTCCAGTCTCCCTTCTGTATGCAGAGTGCGACTTGCTCCAGGATGAATTCTGTCTTTTCCCTCCTCGACATGGAGCCGAATGTCTCAACCTGGAGCTCACAAAGGATGTCTGTGGCCGCATCGATGTCTCCCTTCTCCTTCTTGATGTTGGACAGAATCCGTGTGACTCTTGCCCTTTCTACCTCCACAAAGATTTTGCCCTCTGTGACTGTCCGCAAGCTCTCGATGGTGGACATCTTTGTATCCTCATTCGGCGCGTCGTCCAAAAAGCCCATCACTACCTGAACCATCTTGGTGATCGCCTGTTTGAGCTGGCCATGCTTCTTCGACAGTAGCTGAACTTGCTCATTGAGCATAGTCCAGTCGCCGACATCCTTGCATATCGTAACGATGGCTGTGAGAATTCTCGATGTGGAGGCGAGGTCCGATGCCTTTAAGAGTCAGCTGGGAAATTATTCCAGTAGAGGAATCGGGCAAACATACCTGTCTGGTCTGCTTTTCTAACGAAAGAAGCTTCTCAATGGCGCCTTGGATATTGCTCTTTATAATCTATTAATGAGAGCTCTTTGGATGAAGCAGAATCATGAGATACCTTAGCTAGCGACTCTGCCTCTGGGATCGCCGCATCGGTCTCCTTGGTGAAGTCGCGATCGGCCTTCAGCTGACCGTCCGACATATTATTGAACTTGTTGTATTTACAGAGATGAGACCCTGGGAGTCCAGATGTTACTGTAAGTTGGTGACGTTGTGGGTGATGATACGGAGTGTTTGTGACTATGTAAAGTTGAAGGCACTATCAGGCACGCGATGTCATGGAGTCGAGCTCCGTTCACTGCAGCCGGGATTCTGCCGAAAAGGCCTTTGGACAGTCACGGAAGGATGGCTTCACATACAAGCAAAAATGTTCACGACATGTCAGATACTACATGTAAGTATTGAGCTATCGAACCATTTAAGATCGGACTACTCCGTCTGTCTACGTAGTATAGTTGAGAAGAGAAAAACCGAACGAAATACTCATACGACGCTCGCTAACATATTCACCTTATCATACCTCATTATATCGATGGACCGCTCAAGTCGACCTCCATCGTTCGAACGTGTTTTTGAAGTCGTCGGCTACACAAGTCGTCAGTAGCGCGATGGTCACGATGTGCGATCTTACGTACCGTATCCTGTTACTACGCCACATCCAGACTAAACAATACATTAGTCCACTTCATATGAGCCTTTTCCAGACCACGAAACTAACCTGCTCATGCTTTCGTTCTGCCTCATCCAGCCAATTCGTGATTGCCGCAATCCTGTTGCGGTTCGACGGATGCGTAGACAGAAACTGTGGTGGCGCATGTTCCTCTTCCTTTTCCATTCTTCGCCATAACTCGACAGCTTGTCTTGGGTCGAAGCAAGCTTCAGACATCATCACTAGTACTGTTAGCATGTGGTCTATCGTGTCGCAGATCGTGACGTGCTCAGTCCAATGTAGTCCGCCTCACTCTGTTCTCCACATCAGCCCAGAATCTTCAACCCGTAGTGACTATCTTACCTCCTGCTTCCTTCCGTTCGGTCTCATGAAGCCAACATCCAGCAACACTCTCGAGAGTCCGAAGAAGTCACCAGCCCCCAGTACGACCAATACAGCATAAGCACCCATCATGAGCACTCCGGTCTGACTCATCTTTTCCGCCGCATGATGGGCGACATTATGTGCAATCTCATGACCCAGCACTGCTGCCAGTCCATCCTCTCCTTGACAGACATCCAATATACCACTAAAGACAAACACCTTCCCTCCGGGTATCACGAAAGCGTTTTTGGTATCTTCGTCAATAACATGAACTTCCCAGCGATTCATCTCCCCATTCAAGCCCGAATGCGGTATCAGCCTGTCCAACACTCTTTGCACCATCTGCACCTTCGGGTGATGCGGAGGCAGTAATCGCTCTCGGTACTCTTGTAGCAGGTCCTGGTACATCTGGTCGCCTTGCTGCTTCTCGAACTCGGCGCTGATGACATTGAAGCGGCGGCGCCCGGACACGGGGACGGTTTCGAGGTTGTAGACGTAAACGCCGCTTACACCAACAGAGATGGCGGTGACTTGGTAGTAGAAGGTGGGCGACTGGGACCAGCGACGCAACAGGCCGGAGGTGCTTTGCCAGCGTTGGTAATTAAAGCCGCGGCCGTGTGCGCTGCGCCGGGCAGTGGTTTGGAATGTGCGGAGGGGTGACTGAATGGTGTTCTTGCTCTGGAAGAATGTTCGTGATGCGAATGCTGTTGTCGTTGCTGGTCGCCAGAGAGGGCGGAGCGCGCTGCGGGTCGCGGCCATGGTCGCTATTGGTGTGGGAGTTCGACGTATAAATATGCCGATGACGCGAAAGATCTGCTGCAGTCGACCCAGGTCTCTCACCTGTATTTGTTGTCTGAAGGATCGAGGCGTGAGGTGTTTCCAAGAAGTAGTGTGACGCAAGTGTCACGCGAGAAAATTAGAGTTCGAACTTGTTGTGAACGCCTGGAGTACCTATATTATTACTGTACGAAACTCTCGAATACTCCGACTGGGTGCGAAGCTCATGGACACCTCTGGTCAGTGTTCCATGTCGAGATCTACATTTCCATGAGTTGGGATGAGTAGTGCCAGAGAAAACCCGCGCAGCCTTCTTACTGTAAGGAATGACTCACTATAGCAGATCTCTTGTCAAGCCACCAAGGTACACCGCTAGGTTACCCACCTTAGCTGACGGAGCTTGTATCATGCGTCGAGAGGCGCATGGCTTGACCAATGATTTTTAAGGGAGCAACGACCAGGTCGAGGCAGCTTGAAATGATCATGTATTTTGAATTCTGACAATAGTCATACGGGGTATCAAGAAAGGTATAAAAATAAACATCGTGACCGCCTTCTCGTCAGCGGCTCAGTAACCCATCAGTGGCATTCCAACACGATATCTGTTGGCATGTGCCGTCATTTCAAGAGTCCAGCCTGCCAATAGACGGTGGTATGCCTAGCCGTTCGGGATCTTCATCATCAAAAGGCGCCTGGTAATAGAACCAGCTACCACCGCTTGAGTCATCTGGTAAAGCAAGCAGCATGCGCTTGCCACAGAAGCCTCCTGCCAGAGCTACTCTTTCCACGTCTTGGTAACTTCCAGACACATTTCCAGTCTTGTTCCACTGCTCCATGTCGTAAACAAACACGCGGTCCGTGACAAGCTGGCCAGCTTCTTCTGTTCTGCGAGGGTTGTAGCCAGGTAAGTCGACGCAATAATTGAGGATGCGGTGGACGATTGGATAGAGGAGTTCGAAGCGTCGGGTGAATGCCAGCCAAGATAGTGTCTTCGTGTCGTATGCGACGCGTACGAATGGGTTGATGTAAATTCCTGTCGGTGCTGAAAGATCATCGCCGCGCGGCTCTTGGATGTCCGCATGGATGAGACAACACTCGGATGATTCCCAGAATGGATCCAAGTCGGACCGAAATCGCCTCGATGTAATGGGTTGAGCGACGTCCCTAACGAAATCTTCTCCAGAAGTACCCGGGTAAGCGGTCGCTAAATTCCAGTTGAGGTTGCCATCACGGTCGTTATCTGTAGAGGTAGGTGTGGACGCGGTTTCTGTACCGACGTTGATGGCGGCCCAGTGCCAATTCAAGTTCTCATCTGGTGCGGCCGCAAGCGTAGGGACTGTAGTGGCTTGAATATCGTTCCCGGTAGCAGTCCAGTGCCAATTCAGGTTGCCATCCTGTGCTGCTTCAGATGTCGTCGGAGCCGCCTGATAATCATTTCCGCTCGCGGTCCAGTGCCAATTGAGATTCCCGTCAACGACAGTCGTGGCAGGAGCCGACAGGGTAGTCGATGTAGGAGGCTTATTAATAGCCGAGTGTTGATCGACAGCTTTGTTCAATCTCGAGGGATCGGCTTGGAGATAACGGGCGTCGAATGCCACCATACCACCCCAGCAACTGCGCACTCGTACTGCGTCTTTCTGGTCCAGCACGTCCTTCCTGCTGTATTCATTGCCCGCCTGCGAAAACCACGGGAAGAAAGGAAGACCGATAACATGACCTTCCAAGTCTTTCGTAGCAAACGTGTCGTAAAACTTGAAGGGATTGATAAAGTCCACGGCGCATGCGGCGCGGTATTGCGTATTGCCAGTGTCGTCCACATTGGTCGAGAACAATAGATTTGCTGCATCGGCGGGTTTAAAAATGACATCATTAATGTACAGAATCTTGTCGAATCTGATACGGGAAGCTGGAGACTGAGGGTCCTCAAGTGGCTTCATGGCGCGATTGCGCACCTCGGCCAAGAAGGCTATCCGCTTGACATACTGTTCGCCGTTGGGGAGTGTGACATGTGGTAGATCATGTGTTGGAAGGTGTTCACTGATGAGCGACGAATTGCCTACTGATGTTAGCATGCACCCGTTTCCAGGAGTAATAAGCACGTACATGAGACACGAGATTGGTACTGGTCGAGCGCCTTCTGAGCCTTTTCGTCCGCGTCGTTCTCATAGATGCTCAGGAAAACATTGTCGGGACCAAGAAGGTCGACAAGGCTCAAAATGGCGTCTCCCCAGGCGCCAGATACCAGTCCACCTTCTTTGTCATAGATGCTGGATACAACAAAGACCTTTTCGTTGTTGACATTTGCTCTTCCCGGCGCATCTGAGGACCCAATGCGTTTTCTCAGAGCTTTGTATTGCGCCGGCTCGTGTGTGTACGAAGGAAAGAAGATGCCGACAACGACGATCAGAGATGCGACTAACATCGGAAGCGAGACCAGGAATATGAGAATCCGTCGCAACCAGGTAATGCGCAAAGAGCGCCGGGTAGGAGATCGCATGCGACGTCGCGATGAACGAATAGACGACCATCCTTGGACTCGACGACGGAAAAGCGCAAGAAGCTTCTGAGACAGAGAAAACGAGCTGTCGTCGTCTGATACTGAGTCGGGGAATTTCTCTTCGTCGATGGCCTCGTCCAGTAGTCGTCGGCGGTCTTGCGAGTCATCGCTGGATGTGCGGTCCTTCGCTCTCCATAAGGGCCTCGGACTAGCCATATGGGCTCGAATGGATCAAGTAATTTGTGTGAGAGGTATTCGGGCTTTTGAGGTGGAAACAGGTCGTGTTGAGCAGATGCAATTGTCATATGCTAAGGTGGGGCATCCATTGCGCCAGACAAGAGGTGGTTACTGTAAATCAGGCAGCCGCGATAGTCGTCCGCCAAGATACTGGGCTGAGGCTGTAAAAGGTTGAAAAGAGGAAGGAAGGTACAAAGACCAGGTGAAGGAACGGCAATTACGCGTGGGTAAGCATGTTGATGGAAGAAATGAGACTCGAGTGAGGCTGTGAAATGATGTTCCACTCTGCATAATCCCGCAGTGTTATTATTTGTCCCCGATCCGATTGACTCTGGGGAACCTTAAAAAAGGGTGCATGTACACGAGAGATCATTAGACCGGGCTGGACTCGTTTACCGATGCTGTTCTCACTTGTCGATTCTTGGTCGAGTCAGGGTCTAATACTACGACCGAGTCCGCGAAGTGGGTCGTTAAATAGCCGAGGGTCCGTCCACGTGCATCAACGGCAACTGCTTTTTTTGACAGCCATGTGCTGAGTTTCGTGGGTTTGAGCAAAAGCAAAGGGCGCCCTTGATTATGAACGACATCGGCGGTCATGGTGAAAGGATACATGTATCGAGTTGTCCACAGAGGCAGCGACTTTATCGTTGGGGACCGCTCTTGGCCGTGTTCAAACAGGGTGGTCAACACGACGTGGGGTCGAACAAGGGTCGGGAAAGTTTGTATTTAAGCGGCAAAGCAACGTCTGCAGATCAAGCATGAACACGCGTTGCGGAATGGCACCTCCAGAGCCAGTATTTATCTCGGCGCAAGGCAGTGGAACAACCCATCAACGACTGCTCAACTTGCCCAACTCAACCTCGTCCGCAATTGCTTCTGGAATACCCTCCTCGGCGCTCGCCTTGAGATCCTTCTCGCCCATGTCTCCCTCCCAACCGTGACTGACGATATACGCTCTGAACTTCTCGTCCTCGCTTGCCAAATCCTCGCCCTGCAGATCTGGAATAAAGAAAAACGTAACCAGAACGCCAACAACACCGCAGATTGCTGCGATGATGAAAGTCCATTTCTTTCCTAGGTTGTTTTCAATAGGCGTAAAAGCCTCGGTTCCAATTGCAGCACCAGCTTTGCCGACCGCCGCAGACAGACCGTAACACGTTCCTCTGACAGCAGTCGCATATGACTCAGAGGACAGCAGACCGAGCATGTCGCCGGGACCCATGTTGCCACTGCTCAGCATCAGACCGTAAAACACCACAAACAAGGGAAGAATCTTGGTAATGCGGTCGTAAGCCAGACCAATGATGAGACCGAAAACGAGGTAGCCGCTGAAACCGAGCATCATAGTCCACTTGCGTCCAAGACGGTTGCAAAGGAAAGCGCCGAGGAAGACTCCGGGCAGAGCAATCGTTCCTAGAAGTAGCTGCCACTCTGCCGTTGTGCGGATGGGGTTCGTGCTGCCCTTTGTAAGACTCGAGATGATGACACCGCTGAACACTCCATTAGGGAAGGTCACAAAGTCGTAGAGCTTGTGCGGTTAGCTTGATGCGTATGAAGGAGGACGCAGTGGATTACTCACAAACCAGGCCACGCAAGTACCGATAAGACGCTTCCAGTAGTACCTGATAACGAGGCCGTACGGAACTCGTTTCTTGATCGCTCCGCGACGATAGAGTTTCGAGTTCAGCATCTTGATACGAAAGTAGAAGACTGTCAGAGGAAACAACACACCAATACCGAAGCAGACGCGCCATACTGTCGAGAGGTGGGTCTGACCTGCTGCAGAGAGTACTATCAGGAAGATAGAAACGGCCAGTGGTCCACCGAAGGAAAGCGGCAGGTTCGTGACCAGAATGAAGATAGGACCTCTGGACTCGAGGGTACGTTCGTTGGCAGCTTCAGCGGCCGAAGTTGAAGAGGCTGGATACTCGCCTCCGGTACCGAAACCGACAATACCGCGAGAGACTGTGAGCATCCAGAACATGCCTTGGATGGTGTTGCCACTTGATGCTGTGGCCAGAATACCACCAACGACAATGCAGAGCGTTGTTGCTACGATGGCAAACTTACGTCCGAGATAGTCACAGGTCAGTCCGATTGTGAGCTGACCAATAATTTCTCCGATGAGCAAGGCGTTGGATACGCCCGTCGAATAGTACGAAGTGTACTGCTTGGGATACTCGGCCTTCAATACGACATTGGTCATAGTCCTATATTCCACTCAGTATACGTTTAGGGGTGCCAAAATTTACGCGTTCTGCATCTGTGATAGAAGCGTACATCAGGTTGTTTTGGTATCCATCCGATATAAGCGCGAAACCCGCGCAGAAGATGGTAAACAGGTCGCTGAGTCTCTGACGTCTCGAAGAGACTTCCTTGCTTGGAGCCGCTGGGTCTGGTGAATCAGGAGAATGAGTACTGTCGACATCGAGGCCAGCGACCGAGGGCCTCTTATCAGTGGATGTAGTCATGGCAGTCTGCTCGACAGAACTGCCTGGCACGGCGGCCATCTGTCGTGAAGCTCTTCTCATCCTTGGATCTGTAATAGAATAGTCGTACTGTGTCCAATGCCAGCACTATATGCGCACTGGACATTTATATATCTCTCGCACCATCTTGCTAACGCCGGGCTTGGCTTCCGATCGAAGCCGTAGAAGGATTGATTAAAGATCTGCGCCAAACCACCAGAACAGCAGGCTTGAGCACGTGTGCGAAAATCTTGAAGTAAATAAGTACGCCGTCGTGCAAACTTACCTTGGTACTGGTACATTTCGTGCAGCTTATCTGCAAGATTTCGTAGGTGGAGGATTTCCTGACCTAGATGCGCGCCGAATTGACTGACGTCGTTTTAAAAGTTGCACGTGTCGAGGACGAGCACAACATACAGGCTCGAAGGTGGTGATGGCCTCAATATCGATTCGCCGATTCGGCTAACGATAGATGTTAGAGATCGAGTTCTTTGTGAGATCTTTTGGTGCGAGAAGAGACCTACCGGTAGCATGGCGTCCCACCATAAATCTCACGCTCTCCCGAGAAGCGCTCAAGCAGATTTCGCTTGATCGGGCAGCTGGACATGTCATTGCACAGGTCTAGTTCCTGCAAGTGCTCTCTCTATGAAGATTAGAAGACGAGAGGATAAGCAAAGAATGCAACTCATGGCAAGTGAGGTTGAAGAATGTCATGCATGCCCAGCAATTGATGCCTGCCACTCGATGCCAAGGAAGCTTGGTTTGTCGGCAGCGTATGCGCCCAGAACTTGGCGTGATATCTTTTTCCCGACCTCCCACAACACCATTAACCCAGTTGTAGGTCTGCATACAGTTGAAAGCTGTTACCATGGCTTTGAGCTTCGGGTTGAACACGAAGCCAGGTGCAGCATCGAAAGCGCCTGCGAAGCCTGCGAAGAAGGCTTCGATTTTCGATGATGACTTTGACGACGAACCTGGTCAACATAATCAAGATGTAGGTCAAGATATTACTGATTTTGACGGTACGGCATCTCTCTCAAACACAACACAAAAGTCAAGATCAAAGGCTACTGGCACGAAACCGAAATCGAAACGTGTCACAGGCCCACCGACTCTCAAGGGCAAGACGCAGCGCGTCGAGTATGGCGATCTGTCTGCCAATAGAGCTTCCAACAAGATTGCAAGTACAGCTGAAGAGCTCGATGCCACTGTATGGGACTACGATTCGTTTCACGATGCACAGACGAGTGTCAGCAACGCCCGAAAGGCCGCGGCCAAGCAGGATGCTATCGAGCGCAAACCGAAATACATGGATAACCTTCTGGATGCGGCGGCTAGAAGAAAACAGGACTTGCTTGTAGCCCGTGAAAAGCTGTTACAGAAAGAGCGTGAGGCCGAGGGTGACGAACTTGCAGACAAGGAGAAGTTTGTGACTGGTGCATATAAAGCGCAGCAGGAAGAGGCTCATCGAATCGAAGAGGAAGAGCAGAAAAAGGCGGCGGAAGAAGAGAAGAGCCGAAAGGCGGGTATGGGCGGTATGCAGGGATTCTACAAAGGCATGATGGCCGAAAACGAGAAGAAGCACCAAGAAGCCATGGAAGTCGCACAGAAGCTCGAGCAAGGTGTCCAGATACCTGTCGACCAAGCTGAGAGGAGCAAGACCGACGCAGAACTCGCCGAAGAGCTCAAGGCGAAGGACATCGACGTTTTCGTCAACGAGGAAGGTCAAGTGGCCGACAAACGACAATTGCTCTCTGCCGGTCTCAATATTGCACCTTCGGGCACGGGTTCCGGACAGGGATCCGCAGACCACCTCAAGACTCAAGCGAGGTCCGCGCAGCAATACCAAGGTCGCAATCGGAACGACCAGCGTGCTACCAGAGAACGCCAGACACGAATGATGGAGGAACAACTAGCAGAGTCGGCCAAGAGAGCTGCCGACGAAGAAGCAGAGGAGCTTCGCAAGAGAGAGCACGCAGCAAAGAGTCGCAAGACCGAGACTGATATCAGCAGTGCCAAGGAACGATATCTGGCGAGAAAGAGGGAAGCTGAAGCCGCGAAGAAGGCTGGTTGAGTGGCGAAAGTGGTTCAATATCGACAACCTCAATCGACTTTTCAGCATCGTGCTGTTGGCCTAAATCGATGCATGCCATCGAAAAGCAGTCGAATCACAGAACAGTCCGGGTGGTCTCCACGCATACAGGACCTCCTATCCTTTGATTCGATCTCTCCATAACATCGTGCTATCAGTCCCGCAAACTTCGAGTCATGGTAAGTCGTCAACGCACTCCCCTCCTTCCTTCCAGGGCATATTATCAGGACGGCGCACTTGTTCTTATTCACCATAACAAGAGGCGTATCAATTTCATTGCCCAAGAAAAAAGAGAGCTGCCATCGCGCGTTCTCGTAGTCTTGTTTTGCTTCACGACCTTTGCATATCGGCAACTGTTTTTGGTTCCGCGACGAGACTGACATTTCATCAGGTCTACGCCATGCAGTTTTGGCATCCGATCCTCCGGCGTGGTTTTGCACAGCAAAAAGACTATGGTATTGCAGATATGCGGAAGACAGCTCAGAAGCCTACTGCGTTCAGTCTTGACATGCGTCGGGCCACTTCGGAAGGACCTTGGAGGAACACACATGCAGAGCTGTTTCCTTAAGGCGTGGCCGATGGGGCACACACAGAGTTCAATCTCGAGTGGGTCACACTGTAAAACTGTGCCCAGTGGACAGTACATGAAATGAGGGAATATTAGAGCTCGCAGTTAATAATCTATGGCGGTATATGTTATGCTGAGAAATACACCTGTGGTACACAAGATGCTCATCAATAGCCGGTATAGACGGTCAATTTACTAGTAAACTTACAAGCTGGCTTCATCGTGTCCCCGCCGTCACTACCGAATGATGCAACGACCGGCATATTGGTTCCTGAAATTCTAGACTCTTGTTTACGATATGAACAACTTCTCTATAACATAGTCACTCAATCTGTGGTCACGAACAAATTGATCGCACCCTTCAATGGCAAAGCATTCGACTTCCATGGGCTGAAATAGAAGTCCCTCTCCGCAATTAATACCCAGCCACGGCTGCATACATTACACGCATCCATCATGGACAACAGCAATTGGTCGCTTGACAGAATACTGGACTCGCTGGTACGGATACCGCCGACGACTTGGGTAGCCATCTTCCTAGCTGTAGCAGTTGCAGGCGTAGTATTCGTATGCTCATACACCTTACCAGTAACTTCGAAGCAGCTCGCTAACCATCCCTTGCCAGATCTACGCATTCGTCTATTTCGCAGCACCAACTCCTCGTCCACCACAAAAGTCAGAAAAGACATTCCTCACCATACTACCTGACGGCCAAATCAGCAAAGCACAAGACCTCCCTTGCTGGCACGATGCCCATGTCGCGAAAAAGGAGCTGGCGCTGAGCGGAAAGGTCACAGCTGAAGAAGCATATGAGGTCGAAGACCCGGAGATCTTCATGAGTGTGGTCGTGCCCGCGTACAATGAGCAGGAACGCCTGAGTGGGATGTTGGAGGAAGCAGTCGAGTATCTCTCCTCCGCGTACCCAAGTGCGGCGAACGGCAACACCCCGGTCAACGGTTCAGCGACGAACTCCAAAGGGAGGTCAGGATGGGAAATTCTGGTCGTGTCGGATGGATCTAAAGATCAGACTGTGAATGTTGCTTTGGACTTTGCAAAGGAGCATCAGCTCGCCATCAATCCCAGCACGCCAGCCGGTCCATGGACGAGCAACGAGGGCGTCAAGACGAGGGGAAAGACAGCGCCCAAGTCACAGACAAAGAGTACGCATATCCCACATGGCAGTATCAGGGTTGTGCAGCTAGAGCAGAACCGAGGAAAGGGGGGTGCGGTCACGCATGGTATGAGGCACGTCAGAGGCGAGTACGCCGTCTTCGCGGACGCAGACGGTGCATCGAGGTTCTCGGATCTCGGGAAGCTGGTCGAGGGTTGCGAGAGAGTCAAGGACAGCCAAGGACGAGCAGTCGGGCTCGGAAGTCGGGCGCACTTGGTGGGAAGCGAGGCAGTTGTCAAGGTAAGCCGACACTCACTTCTGCCAGAGATGAAACAGTACTGACATTCAACAGCGATCGTTGCTGAGGAACACACTCATGCGCTCGTTCCACCTGCTTCTCTGGCTTATGACGCCTCCTGCTACGGCCGCGATCAAAGACACCCAGTGCGGCTTCAAAGTCTTCTCGCGCGCTTCACTACCTTATATCATCCCTTATATGCATTGCGAAGGCTGGATCTTCGACGTCGAGATGCTCATGCTGGCTGAGAGCGCCAAGATACCAATGGCGGAAGTGGCCATCGGGTGGAAGGAGGTCAAGGGCAGTAAGTTGAACGTGATATGGGACTCTCTGGGCATGGCTTGGGGGTTGGCATTGCTGAGAGCGGCGTGGATTTTGGGGCTCTATAAAAGGGATGTTTGATTCATGTCACCTGATGCTATATCGGAATATCATAGAGGAAAAGTCAGCGGGGTAATGACCGCTTCCATATATTGCGTGTTTTATGATTCTAAGGTCATGTTCGAGGTGCTAATATTATATAAAGTAAGTGGTAAGTATCCACGATGCTATTGCCAGTGCTGGGCTGAATGACCATCATTCGTCTCTAGGCTTGAAGCTTCGTTCATTGACGACCATGACTCGCCGACACTTACATCAACCTTACGATCACCTTCCACTTGATCCCGTCGCCTCTCTACTATAATACTATCTTGCAGTATTGACAGTGTCCATCATACAATGGTAGTGCCCTTCAACTAGAAATCCGGCCGCACCAAAAACACCGCCGAACCTCACGTCCTCCGCCTCACACACCGCTTTACGACTTTCAAACCGCAGACTATACCTATCTTGAGCAATCACATACGACATCCTAGAATCTAGTACCTCCTGTAATTCGAGAGTCTTTCTTCGAGATCCTGGCCAATATTTCAGCCACCACACCCTGCTCACGTCATTCAAGAAGTACTTCTAAATTGTACCATCTTCGCCGACGCCGAATACGGACAACAGCCGGAATTGTCTGAAATTCAAGGAAGGAAGAGCTGGAAGGAATACACAACTTGGATCACGGTTCGAGGTGAGGAGGGGGCATCCGGAGGATAGGCGACAAGAGTTACAATAATCCGAAGTCAGACCAAGGTCGACGGGGTTTCAGCGAATGTCAAGGAACAATCGGCGAATGAGCTGAGAGAACATATCTGGACATGGACCCTCAGAGCATGGCATTCCAGCCACAAGGACAAGGAGATGGCTGGCGGTTACAGAACGAGCTGACCCGCCTCCAAGCGATCCAGCAAGATCATGCCGAACGCTTGATGCAGCTCGAGAGGAAGAACGATGATGATTCGCGCATGAAGTCTGTTTGGGGAGGAGCGTCGCCCTTCCCGAGCGTCCTCAGTGGAACACCACAGCAAAGTAAGCAAGAAAGGGTCGTGCTGTAAGAAGAAAGCTAACATGGCACAGCACCTCTTCAACACCCTCAATCTGACCAGTTCAAAACTTTTGATGACGACTCGAACAACATGATCGGAAGCTTGCATCTGGATGCAGAGGAAGAACCTAGGAGGATGGGTGCGACCTCACGAGCGAATAGCGTACGCTTTGACGAATCTGCGAATCAGAGTCATTGGTCGCATGCTCCTCGGCAATCGATGGATCTGATGTCCAGATCTGGTAGAGAGTACGGTGGTCTGCCATTGAGCGAGCGTGCATCGTCACATCGGTCCGACGGCAGAGCTAGCTCCGTACACTCTGTGCGGTCTGCAGCAAGTGGACGAGCTAGCAGCATCAATCTCGACACCTTTGAGCCTGGTCGTTCACCGCTGGATACGCCGCTGCTGGCACCTGGGCTTCTGGTCCTTGGAACGGTACCTGCAATCATCCGTTGCTGGATGAACACCAACTTCAAGCACAACACCTTGCTCTACGCCGCTGTCTGTACTGGTTCACACAAATCATTCATCGATCGCCGGATGGTTGAGAAACTGGGTTTCCAAAGTCGCATCGATAATTCAGATGATGGTATTGAGACCACGACGTTACCAGTATATCTTCCGGAAGCTGTTCCACACCCTACTTCCTCGCGATCGAGTAGCCCTGCTGTGCAGATCCCTTCCTTGTCCGTAACGTTCACTGTCTTCGAGACTGCATCAGATCTCTCTGATTCGCCAGCAATTCAGATCATCATCGGAAGCGACACACTGCGCGTACACAATGCCGACATCCTATTCTCTTCTAACAACCTTTCGATATTCGACGACGACAGAAATAAATTGTCAGTACCACTGGTGCGACCTGAGGAAGAACGATGTTTCAATGTCTTACGTACTGTCGGCGGGCAGAACTTACCGTCTACTGCCGATGTCAACGTCCAAGCAACACCAACTCAGGACCCACCCATGATCAACGGCTTGGGACAAAGTACACAGAGCTCTGGCGACAGGCTGTCCTCCTTGGTGAGTGAATCGCCAAGCTGGAGGAAAGCCGCGGAGCCTCCAAGAGAAATCGCAACTGCTGATATGGGAGCTTCGGACCATGAAGATTCTGCAGGAAGCCGACCACCGAGTCGGGACAGCGTATCGAGACCGGGCCTGATGATCGGTACCAAACTGGACGCCACGGAAGGACAACAAGACGAATCTCGCGGTACCTCAGCACGCACAGGGTCCGCACCAGCGATATGGAGCAACTGGCGAAGAGAAGGCACCGGCGCAGCGCAGAGCTCACAGACCGACTTGGCCAGCTCTTCGAAACACAAAGACGCGCCGTACCAGCGAAAAGACACAGGCATAAAAGTGCTTCGACCCATGAAGAGTTCCGGTCGGACCTTTTCGTCCACGTCGATGGCTTCTCCCTCGCCGGCAGACGGCAGGTCACGATTCTTTGACGACGGAAAGCGCAGGGAGGACAGCAAGCCGGAGATACAATCTGCGACGACGGACACGCAGTCGAAGGAGGACCAATCGTCGTCTAGCGCGGGCGCTGGAGGCAAGGCGAGGTCGAATCCGGCCGGTGGCGCGTCGGCTTTTGCGTGGTTGAAACAGGGGACCGTCAAGTAGGAGCGATCGTGTTGCTTTCTGTTTGCACAACAGTAGAGATATACGCCTGTATTGATATCACTGCCTAAATCCTCACAGCACGTAAGCACATTGCTAAGATAGGAGCTTAATCAACCATAGGTACTGCGAGTAATCTGCTCACTTTCTTCCTCATTCGTCGTGGACACAGATAACGTACAATATTCTTCGTAGCCCGTTACCTGTAACGAACGACCCAGATACTATCGAGCCTATCCCGTAGGCCGATCAGAGAATCGAGCTCCAAACGTTGAACGGAGCAGGGAATGAGGAAGGACAACGGGGCCGGCTACTAGTATAGATTTCTCCATGCGAATTAGCCATTTTCTCGGTTAGACTTGTTTCTGATCTAGCGAAAAGCAATGCGATTCTTCAATATGCTATGCTGTATTCTATTCCTCGTCCCAACCGGTCGACTGATGCTGCTGCTCGCCCTGGTCGTCGTCAAAGAGTATATCGATCGGCGTAGTCCGTCTAGTTCCAGCCGTGGAACTCACGTTCGCCTCATCGCTACGTCCCGCATCGCTGACTCTGTCATCGTTCAGCCCCGCGAAACTCCAGTCCCCGCCGGTGGACACGATGCTCGGGTATGCCGGCTGGTCGTCCTCGAACATGCCCAAGCCCTCGTCCTCGCTACTCCTCCTCGCTAACGGGCTCCGATCGCTCGGCGCGTCCGAACCATCGCCGGCGTCCGCTACTCTCGGGTGAAGATTTCCTGCTCCCTGGGCCCCGGCTCCGACTCCTGCTTTTGCTCCATCGCTCGACGACCCAAGCAGGCGAGAGAAATGCGGGCCGCCGAGATTGCCTTCCCCCGAGGCCAGCTCGTCGTCGGAGGATGCGGTAGATGCGTTGTCGGGCGCGTTACGGGCCGTCTGGACTAGCTCACGGAGGTATTGGGGGCCGAGCGGCTCGCTGGACCGGCGGCGGTAGAAGAGCAGGTACGCTGCTGGTGATATCACCTTGCGCTCGGGCTCGGAGATTTTGGATACCATTGAGTCTGACACATGTTAGCATACTTTCGGCTTGTTAAGGGAAGGGTGCCATAGGCGGGACGGTAATGCTACCCAGGCCCCCCGGCTTTGACGCCGGAAACCTGTAGTGTAGGGTATGGAGGACTTTGCTTACCATTGAAATCGTACCAGTGGCCGTCGAAGAAGTTCTTGCCAAAGGCAGTGTAATGACCTCCTCCTAGACCACCGAAGTGATTGTCGACCGCAAACAAATCGTAGATGCACTCCTTGCCGTCTTCTTTCATTCCCACTCTATCATTGAGATCCAGACCTTCGAGTGGAAAGTCGACAAGAACATCAACTTTATCGCGTCTATATCTTTCACCACTGAAACGCTTCAAATGAACAACAAGAATGTCAGGGAGAGTCCAGATTGCAAGAGTCTTGTCAGCGCGGCGCAGCTCCTTGCATCGGTTGCAGTACCAGGCGTTCTCCTCGGAAAGGGTCTCAGTCTTCGCAGTCTCGGCAAAGCAGTCCTCCAACGAAACACCTTCCTGCCTGCGACGTGAACGCTTAGTCAACCTCGCTTCGAGTTCCGGGTCTTCCGCGGTCGGCACGAATGATTTATTGAGTGTCTGATAGCCTCTAAGCTCCCTGGCGTCGTTCGGGTCACCGAGGTAGAGTGCATTCCAAGCATCTTCATTCCAGTCCAGGGTGATGCCCTCACCAAGCATGATATAGTACTGGTTATCTTCAGGCTCTTCGATTTTGACCATGTTGGAGACACCAGCAGATAGGTTGGATCGAATGGAGTGCTTGCTTCCCCGTCGGCCCTTCTTGGAATAGGTTTTCTGTCCCCTGTGACGACTTTTCTTCTCGAACTTCTGTCTTCGCATGTGCTTTCCGCCGCGAACGGCCTGCTCCAAGGTCGGAAGCTCTTCGTCGCTCTGTACATCGCCAGAGAACCCTTGACGAGTACCTCCAATAACAAGATCTGGACGATCCATCTCATCCTCATCGACCGATGGTTCGCGGCTATCTCCGGCAGTGGTAGAAGTATCGACATCACTGCTGCTGGATTGGACGGACTCTACGGATGCAAGAGACTGACGGCGAGACTGATGAGGACGCACACGGTCCGCCATCGAATAAGCATAATTGATCTCTCCTTGACCTGTGCAGTGCAAATCGCTTGTGGATTTGAAGTACTTCATCTCAAAAAGGCCTCGAAGTTGCGGTGGAATGAAACTGCCAGGACCGAAATCATCTTGCAAATTCTTGTTCGTGGGTTTGCTCACGGAACTGTTGTCTGGCTTGGAGGATCCATCGTGCTTGGAAATGTTGACGTACTCGTCCTCAGAAGGCACCGAGCGATCACTGACCGGACCGTCGTTGAGAGCCGCACCTTCGCCACCGGTATCAGTAACAACCTCGACATCATCCTGTGTTTCACTGGTCGCAGTAGAAAGAGGAGGACCAGTAATGTCTCCGTGTAAGATGTCTAAAGACGTAGTTGTGGCGACAGACTTCAACACCTTGCGCAAGATAGCATCGTAGTCCTTGGCTTCCTCTCGCGTGATTGTGACGAGCAATGGAGTATACTCGAGATCCCAACCGTTTTGTCTGTTCTTGGCGATGCGGTGATGGACTGTGACAGCCATGCTGTCCCCCAGCGGCGAGTCCATGTCTGGAACTGGTTCCTCATCTCTGTTGTACA